>Ga0105240_10000395_pt1 | contig 81541 bp, 65 predicted proteins | sample KBSC54metaG_FD_80426 | JGI IMG/M metagenome (GOLD analysis project Ga0105240, IMG submission 80426) | Corn rhizosphere microbial communities from Kellogg Biological Station, Michigan, USA - KBS C5-4 metaG | ecosystem: Host-associated > Plants > Roots > Rhizosphere > Soil | place: Michigan, USA...
CTTGATGTCCGGCTGGTCAACCCTCTGGAAGCAAAACGGCGGATGGGCGGTAAGAACAAAACCGACAGGCTGGATGCGAAGGGGCTGGCGACTCTGCTGCGCAACGGCACGTTGCCGGACGTCTGGATTCCGCCTGCCGGGCTGCGCGATCTGCGCGGACTGATGCGAACCCGGCTGGCAACGCGTTCCTACACCACTGCGCTCGGGAACCGGACTCACGCCGCGCTGCGGCGCTGCGGCGTCATGGCGGGGGAACCGCCCGTCAAAACCAGTCATTTTTCGGTTGACCGGACCGGTGCCCTCATAGATGATCCGCGATTTCGCCGACATTAGAGAGGATGAAAACACGGGTTGCCCCACATTTTGGGGATATCGGAGACCTGGCGGTGAAGGCACGGATCAGCGCACCACAACACGGACCCTTGCGAGATTCTCGAGCAACGTGGCGCTCGTTGTGTCTTCGGCGCCGTCGCGCTGTGCGTATGCGCGCAGCGTAATCGTGTACTCGCCGGCTGTTGGAAAGCTGACGGTACGCGTGGCGCTGACTTTCGTGGCGGGCTCATAGGCAAAGTCGCTCCTGCCCAGATACCAGTCGTGCTGGATTACCTGGCCGGCGCCGGGAGGCATTTCGATATTTCCAACAAGGTGGACCGGTTGGTTCACGCCGACCTCCGCCCGAATCTTGCCGTTGATCATTAGATGGATCACCGGCTGCAGACCGTGTCGCTCGCTGGCCTTGTCCGGCAAAACGACCTGGTTCATCGCGTCCAGGCTGTAACGCGAGGACGGTGGTGGCGCGACGCCCCGTTCGACCCAGGCGGCGAGATCGAGCAGCGCCTGATTCAGGATTCCACTGATGCTGACGGTGGCGACGGCGGATTTTGCGTCGGCGGGGCCTGCGAACGATCCGTGTCCTGAGTTCTCATTGAAGTAAATCCGGAAGATATCGTTCGCCCTCGCAGTGCCCATCGCCCTGGTCACCTGCCCCGCGTAAAAAGCGGCGACGCAGGGGTAAGATGCCGGGTCCACGAGATCCTCGATTACGATCGTCTTCACCTTGAGATCGCCGGTCTGACGGCGTCCGCCGGACGCCCGGATACCACCAAGGTAGGCCGCCTGGATGGTGCGTTGAATATACCTGGGCGTCCCATCGGGGTTCTTGTACTGGTTGTAGGCGGGGTTGCCATTATCGAGTATCGAGTGGCGCGGATAGAAGCACGCGGCCAGCAGGAAGCGGTTGTTGATCCGAACCTTTCCGCCGTTGGCCAGCGCTTTCAGCAGGTTCGGACCGTTGGTCCCGGTCAGCGTCAGCGTGTTGCCCTCAAGCTTGCCGGAGAGCGAACGGGAATCTCCGTCAGTGATTCGCGTGGCGCCGTCGGCGGCATACACATAGTACTGAAGGCCGGCGGCGCCGATGGATCCCAGGGCCGGAACTGTCGCGGGATCGAAAGTTATGGCAGTCGGCAGGTCTTGTACATTGCGCGTAATGCCGGCGATGGTGGCGTAACCGTCGACCCTGGCGGCGGTGAGATAAGACGGTGGATTCGTACCTTCATAGCCTGGCTTCGACCAGAAGTCGTCTTCATAGCCGGGGTCGTTAGACTGGATCGCACCCGCGCCCAGTGAGACAGTGGACACGCTGAACTTCATATCTTCAAGCGCCAATCGCGCGAAGCCCGCATTCAGCAGTTCATTGAGGACAGCGCGCTCGTCGCCGGTGAGGCCGGCATAAATGTCGCGACCGCTGCCCGGAGCGACTGCTTCAGCAATCGCTTGCCGCTTCGCCTCCGGAACCGCCAGGGCGTACAGACCATCCCAGAGGAACGAGTGCGTGCTCAGGCCATCGGTCGCGATGACTACCGGCACTATGCCGTCCCATACTCCGATGGTGCCTTCGTTGGCGCCCATCATCTGGACCGATCCGCCGCTTTGGCCGTAAATATAACCGTAAATGCGGCCAGTGTTCTCATAAAGCTTGTTCGCATATGCCTTAGAGAGCTTGGCGGCGGCGGCGATAACGCGGTAGCCGACGTTCGGGCTGCCGGGCGTGACGCCCACGGTATAACCGCCGTTCATGAATGCGAAACGACTGTCGACGGTGTTGAGAAAATCCTGCGCCAGGGGATAGGACTGTTGGAAGAAGCGGTTGCGCCAATGCGTCTTATCGGGGAACCTCCAGGTGACGCTGTGGCCCACCGTTGTGGGGCTTTGAAGAATCCCCGGAGGTAGCTCGGTTCGCGACCGGATTGCAGGGAAGTGTCCCTTCGCCTCCGTGTAAGGCACGGTCGACCCATCAGGCAGCTTGAGCGTAAGTTGTTGCGTGCTGTCGACGACGAAGGTTTTCTCGTTGTAGTCGGGATCCGTGCAGGTGGCGTCGATGGTCAGAGGTGGTTCGATGCCGCCAAACTGAGGGCCACCGACGAATTTGCAGTCCGCCGCGAATGCCGGTAAGACCATAAGCGTGAGGAGCAGGGACGCGCGGACGGCGGTGGTTTGCGGGGCTGAAGGCATACTGGGGACGAGTATAAATGGCACAACGTGCCAGTGTCAACACGGAATGGCCATATAGGCATGTTTGCGACAAATCTGGTATTCTGGCGCACGTGAAGAACTTTCCGCAGCTTTCGAACGGCATTACGGAACCGCAGCCCGGGATTCCGGCGGTTCCAAGTTTGAGGGAGCGCAAAGTGCGGGCGGTGCGGGAGTCGATTTGGGATATCGCCATGGATCTTTTTGCCGACAAGGGCTACGACGAGACGACGGTGGACGACATCGCCCGAGCGGCTGGCATCTCCCTGCGGTCGTTCTTTCGGTATTTTCTGTCTAAAGGCGACCTGATGTCGTACGCTTTGCTGCTTTACGGCAACCAACTCGCGGCGGCGATCGACGCATGTCCGGCGGATTATCCGGTGCGTGAGGTCTTCCGGGAATCGATTTCGAGCGTGGCGCATTTGGGTCTGCGCAGAGAGGACCGGACCCGAAAACATCTGGAGATCCTCAGGCGCAGTCAAGCGGCGGCCGCGGCGGAGATGTCTCGGCTGCCCGAGGTCCAGGTTTTGGTTGCGCGGGCTTACGAACGAAGACTACCGGCCGGCGCGGAACGGGCGCTTGCGGCGACTGCGATGGCAGGCGTAAGTCTGCACCTCACGGGTGTTGCGGTGCGTTGGTGTCTTGAACGAGGCGAATCGGAGCTTCCGGCGACCATGGAACTCGTGCTGGCCGCTCTGGAAGACGTATTCTGCAAGGGCAATAGCGCAATCAGTAGTTGAGCAGACCGGCCGACCCACGCTCGCGCATACGCTACGCCGTCGACGGGGCTCGCTCGACGATATGGAGAAGGGAATCGGGGAAGACAGGGCGGCAAACGCCGATGATCGGTCTGGATACAAACGTTCTGGTGCGGCAGGTCGCACAGGACGACGCGATTCAGACCGCGCAAGCTACGCGGATTATCGAGCGTCAGTTAACAGAAAGTGCCCTGACTTTATCAGCCTGGTCGTAATGGTAGAAACTGTCTGGGTGCTGGATCGCGTTTACGGCTTGTCGAATCATGAAATGAAGTCTTCACCGCGCTGATCGCCCTTACGACAGGGGCAGGCGAAGTTTCGCAAGTGCGGCGAAATTCGCGCCAGTCCCCTTTTGCGGGTGGGGCAAAAAGGTACAGGCACGAAGTTTCGCAAGTGCGGCGAAATTCGCGCCAGTCCCTTTTGCGGGTGGGGCAAAAAGGTACAGGCGCGAAGTTTCGCAAGTGCGGCGAAATTCGCGCCAGTCCCCTTTTGCGGGTGTTTCGCAAATGCGGCGAGATTCGCGCCGGTCCCCTTTTGCGAAGTTTTGGCGGTGCGGTCCGTGACATACATGCCTTGACAGGCATATGCTCGATGGGGCATGGTAGAGCATAGATCCACCAGCGGAAACGAAGAATAATTGCGAGGATAGAAACCCGAAATGAAGATCAAACTGACCAGCGTACACGTCGACGACCAGGAAAAGGCGCTCCGCTTCTACACCGAAGTGCTCGGCTTTGTGAAGAAAGCCGACTTCAGTCAGGGGCCATATCGCTGGCTGACCGTGGTGTCGCCAGAGGAACCGGATGGCGTGGAACTGCAACTGGCGCGCAACGACAACCCGGCGGCCAAAACCTACCAACAGGCCATGTTTCAGCAAGGCCAGCCCGCGGCGATGTTTTACACGGACGACGTGCAGGCCGATTACGAACGCATGAAAGAACGAGGCGCCGAGTTCACGATGCCGCCAACCGACGTGACCGCGTCCAAAATCGCCATGTTGAACGATACCTGCGGCAATCTCATTCAAGTGACGCAGCTAATGCGCCGGCATTGAACCGCTTCGCCGGCTCGCCAACTCGCCCATGGTCGCGTGAACAACCCGCGCGTAGTCCTCCGGGTTCAGCACGATTTGTGTGCCGCGCACACCCGCCGAGACTGCGATGGCATCGAACAGGATCGCCGTCTCGTCCAGATAAACGGGGTAGTCTTTCTTGCATGCGAGCGCGGTCACGCCGCCCCGAATGTAGCCTGTCAGGGGCAGAACTTCTTTGAGCGGGGCGAGTTCCATTCGCCGGTCTCCGGTGAGCCGCGCCAGAGCTTTCAAGTCCAGTTCGGTATTGCCTGGAATCACGGCGAGGCAAACGCCGTTCCGGTCACCGCGAACCACGAGCGTTTTGAAGACCTGCCCGGACGGCATGCCGACCTTTGCAGCCACAGTTTCCGCGCTCAGGTCGTCCGGGTCAACCGCGTAATTCCGCAATTCGAATTGGACGCCGAGATCCACGAGTACGCGCGCGGCGTTCGTTTTCATAGAACCAGCGTAGTTCGGGGTTTGGAACGGACCGATTGAGGAGGGGCGGCAGGAAAAGATGTCGACTCTCCAAACCATCCGGTTTAGTAGACTCATTCAGTAACCCGGAGAGTCATTGAATCGCAGAGAATCCATCGGCGCACTGGCCGCATTTCTGGCGGGTTCGCCCCTGCTTTCCCAGCAGGACCCGTTCCGCGACCACTCCCGCGTGCCAGGCCTGAACGAACTTCTTAACGCCTTCGATTTCGAATCCGTCGCTTACGCGAAACAGACCCGCGCAGTGTACAACTATCGGGCGTACGGTTCCGACGGCGAATTCACACTGCGACGCAATCGTGAGGCATTCGATTGGGTCGAGCTCATTCCGAAACGCATATCGGGCGGCCCCGTCTCGACCGCCACTGAAGTCTTTGGCACGAAGATGGCGTTCCCGCTGATCGTCTCGCCCACCGCCGCGCACGGCGAGCTTCATCCGGAAGGCGAACTTGCGACCCACAAGGGGGCGGCGTCGGCCTCGAACTCGACGATGATCCTGAGCAATAACACGACTTTCCCGTTCGAAAAGGTTGCCGCCGCCGCCGCGAGCCCCATGTGGGTACAGCTTTATCCCAAGCGGCAGCTCGACGACAATCGCCAATATCTGGAAAGCGCTCAGGCCAACGGAGCCAAAGCCGTAGTCGTCACGGTGGATCAGCAGGTGTCGAGTTATGAACGCGCCACGCACGACCGCAACCTGGCGAGCACCAGTCGCTTTGGCCGCGGTCCCGGCCGCGGAGCCACTGGAGGCAATCCGTATCGCGTTTCGGAAAATCGCCTCTGGTACGAATGGACGTTCTTCGACGACATCCGCCCGTTCGTCAAGGTGCCGATGATTGCCAAGGGGATCATCTCGCCTGAGGACGCGAAGCTCTGCCTCGAACATGGCGTCGATGGCGTCTACGTGTCGAATCACGGCGGACGCTCTCTCGATTACGGACCATCCACGCTCGAAGCTCTTCCCGAGATTGTCGAAGCCGTTGGCGGAAAGGTTCCTGTTCTTTTCGACAGCGGTGTGCGGCGCGGCGCGGACATTCTGAAAGCTCTCGCGCTGGGCGCCAGCGCGGTTTGTATTGGCCGCGTGCCCTTGTGGGGACTCGGTTCTTTTGGTGAGGCGGGCGTTAAGCGCGTTCTCGAAATCCTGCAGACTGAATTCGCGCAGGCAATGCAATATACGGGCAGAACGAATCTCGCTTCCATCGATCGCAAGATGGTGTTGACCAACTTCCCTTAAAATGCCTCAGGTTTTTGAATTACCGCATCTCGCGGGCGAGCCGGCCGGGCGCATCGCGCCACTCGAAGAACTCGTCAATTCGTCCGAGTTCGAATCCATGGCGAAGCGCAAGCTCGATAGCATCACGTGGGCGCTGGTGGAAAGCGGCAGCCGCAAACCGATGGAACGGATTACGCTGAGACCGCGCGTGATGATCAACACGACGAAACTCGATCTCTCGCTTGATCTGTTGGGCCAGCAGATGTTTGCGCCGATTCTGATTGGCCCGGTCGGGCAGCAGAAACGCTTTCATCCGGAAGGGGAACTCGCGATGGCGCGGGGCGCCGCTGCCGCGAAGGCCCTGATGGTGATTTCGGACCGGGCCAGCCAGCCTTTCGATCAAATCGCGGCGCTGTGCAAGGCCGGATTTTGGTATCAGGTCTTCGCCGAGCGTGACATGGAACCCTGCACTATCCGGGCGAAGCAGGCCGTTGCGGCGGGCGCGAAAGCGGTCTGTTTGACACTGAGCGCCGCGGGTCTTGATTGGGCTGCTATCGGTCGCTTTCGCCAGGCGACAGGCGCGCCTCTTGTGCTGAAGGGCATTATGAGCGCGGAGGAAGCGCAGGCTTGTACACAGAAGGGTATTCAGGGCGTAGTTGTTTCGAATTACGTGGACGGTGCTTCAGCGGGACTGGCTTCCGCTATCGAAGTCTTGCCCGCCATTTCGACGGCTGTCGCCGGCAAGATTCCTGTCCTGGTGGATGGAGGGTTCATTCGGGGCGCGGATATGCTGAAGGCTCTCGCGCTTGGGGCGCGCGCAGTTCTGATTGCGCGGCCCGCGATTTGGGGACTTGCGGGATACGGAGCCGATGGCGTGCAGCGCGTGACTGAAATGCTGCAGTCGGAACTCGCCCGGGATATGGCTATGACCGGGAAACCGACGCTGAAATCGATTGACCAAACGGCGGTTAAGATTCATCGCTGGTAACGATGTTCAAACCCGGGAGGCGGCTTGAAAGCCGCGCGGCCGGTTACTACCAATCGGCCGGCAGGTAAATGTTCAATTCGGTCGGCGAGCCCTATTCGAACACGCGCACCTGCCGGCCTGTGATCTGTCCGCTGAATGCAACGCGGCGGATTAACCGGGTCGCAAGGGTCCGGCCGGCATCGGTTAACCGCACACGAACCGCCCTTGTCCATCGGAATCGAGTTCGGCAATTACTGTATGGTTCGGGACGTCGATTACGCGAACGCCGGCCAGCGCGAGCGGAGCGTTCGAGTGGTCTTCCAGCACTTTTCCTGAAAGCGTGGCGGCTTCAGCGAGGTTACACCCAACCCGGTGAGTAAAAGAAGTAAACTGACGTCATGCCAAAACGTTCTCATCGGATTCTTCGGAGATTACCACTAATTTCACTGCTCCTGTTTGGAGTTCTGGCGGTCTCCGCTGCCGATACCGGATTAGACAGATACATCAAGGCTCCCGACCCCGCGTACAAATACCAGCTTGTGAACACCATCCCCGGCGATGGCTTTACAACTTACGTGATCGATCTGACTTCGCAACAATGGCGCTCCGCGGCGGAAGTCAATCGCCCCGTCTGGAAGCATTGGCTAACGGTGGTGAAGCCCGATAAAGTGGAGGGCACAACCGGCCTGCTCTTTATCTCCGGCGGTTCCGTGACATCTCCGGCTCCGACTAAGCCAAACCCCGGGTATGTGGATATGGCTGTCGCCACGCGTTCCGTTGTCGCTGAGCTTTCCGGTATTCCGAATGAGCCTCTGGTCTTTGCGGATGAAGGCAAGAGCCGAAATGAAGACGCGATCATTGCTTATACCTGGGTCAAATATTTGAAAACGGGGGACCAGACCTGGCCGCTGCGCATGGCGATGACCAAAGCCGCCGTGCGCGCCATGGACACCGTCACGGCGTTTTTTGCTACGCCGGCAGGCGGCAACGTCAGGGTGGAGAAGTTCTTCGTGGCGGGGGCGTCAAAACGCGGTTGGACCACATGGACCACCGCCGCGGTGGATAGCCGGGTAATCGGGATTTCACCGCTTGTGATCGACATGCTGAATGTGACGCCATCATTCAATCATCATTACCAGGCGTACGGGGTTTATTCGGAGGCCGTGAAGGACTACGAAGACATGGGGCTCATGAATGTGTCGAATACGCCGCAATATCAGGCGCTCATGAAGCTGGTGGAGCCGTACAGTTATCGGGAGCGCTACACCATGCCGAAGATGATTATCAATGCCGCGGGCGACCAGTATTTCCTGCCCGATTCCTCGCAGTTCTATTTCGATCAGCTACCCGGCGAGAAGTATCTTCGGTACGTGCCGAACACGAACCACTCGCTCGCAAATTCCGATGCGCGCGAGAGCCTGGCTGCGTTCTATAACGCTGTTCTGCACGGGCAGCCTCGTCCGAAATTTTCGTGGACGTTTGAAAAGAACGGGGACATCAGGGTGGTTTCCGGCGACAAGCCGACGGAAGTGAAAATGTGGGCGGCCAATAATCCCGAGAAGCGTGATTTCCGCTTGATGACGATCGGACCTGCTTACAAGTCTTCTACACTGACATCGGCGGATGGCAAGACCTGGATCGCCCATTTGGGAAAACCGCAAAAAGGCTGGACAGCGTATTTTGTGGAGATGACATTTGCGAGCGGGATGAAGTATCCATTCAAATTCACGACAGCCGTGCGCGTGACGCCGGACACTCTTCCCTTTCCGGCTCCGAAGCCCAACGGAAAAATCGAGGATTTGCCTTAGAGGATTTGGCCTAAGAGTTAGAGGGCGCATGCCGGTTCCGCTTCAGCCATGGCCGGCGTAAGAATATGGCTGAAGACGGGTGTACCGTTCCGTGCGCGGGATTCGATGGTCGTTTGCAACAAGGCGTCGAGTTCATGCGCCGGCACCGGTCTTGCCATTAGATAGCCCTGCGCCAGATCGCACCCGATCTTTCGCAAATAGTCGTGTTCCAGTTGACGTTCCACGCCTTCCGCAATGGTCGTCAGAGCCAGATTGTGAGCCAGGCTAACGATGGAGCGCGCGAGTTGCAGGCCTTTGGCGTCACGATCCATCGCTCTTACAAACGACTGATCCAGTTTCAAAACGTCAATGGGGAGGCGGTGCAGGTAGCTGAGGGACGAGTATCCCGTTCCGAAGTCGTCGATAGCTACGCTCAACCCGAGCGCTCTAAGGTTATTCATCTGCTCCACCGCGGCTTCGATATTTGTGAGGATCACCCGTTCCGTGAGTTCGATTTCTATTGCGCTGCCTGGCAACCCGTACTCGGTCAATATTGCGGATACGGACTGCGCGAAGTCCGAACGCGCAAACTGCCGTGCGGAGACGTTCACGCCAAGCTTGAATTTCGCGTATCCGAGGCGGTTCCACTCGGCTCTTTGCCGGCATGCTTCGCGCAGCGTCCAGTCGCCTATCTCAATGATCAGCCCGCAATCTTCCGCGACGGGTATGAAACTGCCCGGTGGTATCAAACCCCGCTCCGGGTGCCGTAACCGGATCAATGCCTCTACGCCTTTGATCTCGCCGTTAATGGTGAACTGCGGTTGGTAATGCAGCTCAAACCAGTTCTGCTCAAGAGCGCGCCGCAGATCTGTCTCCACCTCAAGCATGATGCCGAACGGCGCGTTCGATTCGCCGGAAAAACGCTCAAATCTGCCCTTTCCCAACTGTTTGGCCCTATAAAGGGCGCAGTCCGCAGTCTTGTGAAGCGTGGCGAAGTCCGTTCCGTTCTCAGGGAAAACGCTGATTCCCATACTGACGCTGGGAAAAATTTTGCCGCCATCGATCATCAGAGGTTTCTTGAGGGCGTCGAGCAAATGCTGCGCGGCGAGGGCCATGGTTTCAGCGCCAGAGGTTTCGGCGATCAACACCGTGAATTCGTCGCCCCCCATCCTGCCGACGGCCCCTTCCGCACTCAGAAACGCGGATATCCGGCCAGCCAATTCGCGCAGCAATTCATCTCCCGCCATGTGTCCGAGTGAATCGTTGAGCTGTTTGAACCGGTCAACATCGATGCAGACCAATGCCGGCTTGCGCCGAGGCGCGTCCGGCGAGGTGATCGCGTGCTCCACCAAATCCCGAAAATACCTGCGGTTAAGAGCGCCGGTGAGTTCATCGAACTTCGCCTGATTCCTGAGTTGCTCATACATTCGGGCATTTTCGATTGCGCCCGATGCGAGCGCCACCATCACCGAAATCACCTCCGCGCCCTGGAGAGTCGCGGGCACACGCTCCCCCCGAACCTCCATCACGCCTACCTGATTTCCATGAGCCCCGGTAATCGCAATGTCGCGGTTGTTAGCTATGTATCCGGGCTCCGGCATCTCTTCGGGCCGGGGCATGTCCGCGTGACCGGAAGTGAGAACGCGGCAGGAACAACCAGGCTCGTTCTCCTCGACTCCCCGTGCAATAGCTCCCAGAATAGATGTCAGCGGTTCACGCCTGGCAATCATCTCAAGGATTGCTTTCTTTGTGGATTCGACTTTGCGCGCGTTCCGAAGTTCCAGAATAAGTTTGCCGCGCCGATGAGACTGGCCAATTAGCAACAGTGTGAAAATCAAGGCGGTCACGATGGCTGCGATTCGGAACTCCGCGTTCTGGTACCACGGCATCTGCACTTTGAATTCAAAGCCCGCTCCACGGCGATCGACGTTGCCGTTGCGATCCATGGCGCGGACCTCAAACCGATGCAGCCCCCGGGGCAGGGAACGAAATCTTGCGGAGCTATTTTCCGTGAAAGGCGACCATACGCCACCATCCATCCGGTAGGAGAAAAGCAGTCTTTCGGGAGGCGTGAACTTAAACCGGTCGATACCCGAAAAGAAGAGCGAAACCTGGGCACCCGGCGCGATCTCGCGCGCGTTGTTCTCCTCATTGATGATCGTGAGAGGCGGATCCGTGTCCGCCTCGGGATGCATCAGGGCAACCCCTCGCGAAGTGCCGGCCCAAATTCGCCCGCGGCTGTCCTCGAATACCCGGTAGACCCGGGAGGAGGGCAGCCCTTCCTCGGTTCCATTGGTAATCCAGCGGCCGGAAGTCCACCTGTGTACGCCGGTGCCGGATGCGCTCCAAACCGTTCCGTCGCGTGACTCGATGATAGAGCGAACCCGGTCAATGCCCTTCTGAAGCACTTTCCATCCGGATCCGTCGAACTCCCCGATCATGTCTCTGCCCCCGACAATCACGTGCCCGGATGTCGTTGAGTGAATGTAAAACGCGCCGTTTTCTTCATACCCATCGCTTTTATTAACGGGCCGGTAGACTCCATCGCGATAAATTCCCAATGTGCTGGTGCCGCCAAGCCAAATCTCGTGCGAGGCTGTTTCGCAAACCGATCTCAGATCGCTGATCTTCCACTCCTGGCGAATTTCGAGAAAAGGATGAAACGCGGCGCCGTCGAAAGCGTCCAGGCGAGAGGCGGCAGGATTGCCCGGAACTACCGCTTGCACCAGAAGACCCCTGGCCTGGCTCGAAGCGAACATTCGGAGTATCCGACCCTCGGGATGTCTGATGCGAGTGAATTTCTCACGGACCGGGTCGAAGATCAGCATTTCACGGGAAGCCTCGGTGATCACCGCCAGTCTCCCGTCGGGCAGCGCACGTATGGTGTCGGTCAGAACGTCCGAGGAGCGCATATCGTGCGGCAACGGATAGATCTTTGAGGCGTTCGCCTGAAATCGGACCAGGGCTTTGTGGTACAGAAACCACAGAGTGCCGGAATTGTCCTCGGCCATTCCAATCGCCATGCTGTCCAGATCCCGGCCGTTCAGCGCACGCGGCGTTCTCCACACCGGTGGCGTGTACCGGGCGACCCCATGCGACGTGGCAAGCCAAAAAGAACCGCCAGGTTCTTTCGTGACGCCCATAATTCGGCCCGCAACGGCCTCGGCGTGTTCATTCTCACCGCCTTTTGTCCCGGACAGCAGCTTAACGGAGTCACCGTCCTGCACCCAGATCTCGCCGTCCATTCCCGGCCAGCCCCGAAGCCTGTCGGAGGAAGTTGTGTAGAGCACCTTCCATCCCGGTCGGTCAAGACGCAGCACGCTTTTTGCCCCCATGCGCGAACCGGTCACTATTGCTTCACCGTTGTCTCCCTCATAAAGTTCCTGGAATTTTGAGAAACCCGGCGGGCCGGCCCGGTCCGTCCATTCGAACCGGAGCACCGAATCCGCCGGGTTCCCGATATGAAGGAATCCGATTCCCTGGTTGCCCGATACCCATATCCGGCCACTTGCGCCCTCGTACATTCCATTGAATTGCTTCAGGCGTGTGTTCGCCGCCAACAGCACGGTCCGGCTGGCGCGGTGGTCGCTGTCGAAAAGTAAGACTGCGTCGGGAATCAGGAGCAGGACTCGTCCTTTTCCCAGCGGATACATTGAGGCGGCATACGCCCGATTTTTTGAGCCTATTGATAATCGCCAATTCTGATCGGTGTCCTTGTCCAGACGGAGCGCCCTGAGTTCAGGCACCTCGTAAATGGCCCATTTTCCACCGCGATAGCGGCGCAGTGTGGTTCGCCCGATGGTCCAGAGGTCTCCATCCGGCGCGGCAGCGAGAGGTCCGATAGTTCCCGGATCTGGAATTCCCCGCACGGAGTAACCATCGAGCTTCGAGAGCTTTTCCACGTCCCCGTGCTTGGCCCAGAACCCTCCGCCACCGATCGCAATTTTGGGAGTGTAGGACTCGCGCAGACCGTCCGCCGTGGTCCAGAGGCGCCACGATTGTGTGCCCTGGGACCACGCCGGGATAGTAAACGCGACTAATAGCAGACAGGGCTTCATTCCGAACATCGTTTGTTTGTGCTCAGCCGGCGATCGAGGAGCGCCTCGCTGATGTTCTTTCGGAAGAAAACAGATAAACCTTTAGGTTCCCTGGCTTTGGTGTCGTGAACAGCGTGGTGGCCGGCGCGTTCCGCCGATGTCTGTCGCTTTAAGGGCCTTGGGTATCAGTGTCCCCGGCTGGAAAAAAGGGACAGGCACCGAAAGTCCGGGCGTCGATATGTCTGGTTGCGGGGCTTAATTGTGGCGGAATTTCCAGGCAACTCCTGTTTTCCGAACGCCACAGCTTCTGTTGCCGCGCGGGCTGAAAGCCCGCTACTTCCTCGAGAGCACTGCCGCGAGAAAGCGGAGTTCGGACTCTACTTCCGCGGCATCGGCCACAGTGTCGGCGATTTCCTGACGAAAGAGTTCGCGATAGCGATTGCGGAGTCTGTGAATGGCTACCTTGAGCGCTCCTTCCGAGGTGTTCATTTCACGCGCCAGAGCGGCATAGGGCGCGTCGGAACGCCCGAGCAGGAACACCTTCAGGCGCTCGAAATGCTCGGGGCGGCCGTGACGCACGAACTCCTCGCGCAATTTCTCCACCACCCGATCGAGCACTGAGAGCGCCCAGCGCCGCTCAAAAATGCGCTCCGGCGTCTCATCATGCGCGGGTTCGCGTTGATAGCGGTCTTCGCCTGAGGAGAATTCGAGCGACACTACCGCTCCACCGCCGCGTTTTTGCGCCCGATCGCGATCTTGTTCGTCGGCCACAAAGAATTTCAGCGAGGTGAGGATGAACGATCGGAACCGACCCTTTGCCGGGTCTGCGCGATCGAGATAGCGGCCTTCGAGCACGCGGATGAAAAACTCCTGGGTGAGATCCTGGGCCTGATCGGCGGGATAACCGCGCCGTCGCAGGTAGGCATACAACGGATACCAGTAGTTTTCGCACAGGGAGATCAGCGCGGACCGGGCTTCCCTGCGATGCGGATCGCCCGCGGCGAACACAAGCGTCCACCGGGTGATCGGAAATTCGGATGATCCCGGAAGCGTGTGCATGGTCCGATCGTTTGTCATGGCCTTGTCCCCCAATGGGCGTTCCCGCTGCACAGAATAAGGAAATCGCAGCGCAGAGGTTACAGCAGAGTTGCTACAACTTCGCGTACTCGGCTTTGGCCTGTTTCAGAACCGGGACGTCGGGGTCGGCGTCCTTCCAAAGCGTGAGGAAATCCTGGTAGGCGGCCTTTGCCTTGCTTAGATCTCCCGACAACGTGAACGCCCTGCCCAGCTGCAAGTGCGCGAGTACGCCAATAGGATCGGTGCCCGCGATACCTCGATGATCGAGTATCTTCTGAAACTCGGCGGTAGCCTCCGGAAACCGGCGTCCGGCAATCAGGGCCTCGCCGCGCACATAGGCCGAGTGCAAACCGCCAAGATAATAATGATTGAAATTAAGGCCGTCCGATGCCAGTTCATAGCGAAGCGCGATTTGCAGTTGTTCAATGCTGTCACTGACGTTGCCGCGCTTCAGTGCGGCTAACGCGCGAAGTACCGGCACGTAAGTAAATTTGACGAAGGTATCTTCCGGAAAGCGCTTTTCGATGTCATCCGTCAGCTCTTGTGCAGTGGAAGAGCGTCCGGCAAGAGACAGGCCGATGCCCGCGGCGTATTCGACGTCACGGCCCCTTGAAAGCACCAGTGCGGCGGTGGCGTTCCTTTTCGCGTCCGTGGTATTCCCGGAAATCGCTTCCCACACGGCTCGCGCGGCCTGGTAATTCGCGGCCGCTTCGCGTTCGCCCTCTTGCAGAGCGAGTTCCACGGCTCGGTCCGAAGATCGTCGGGCAGCCTTTAGCTGTCCGGAACGGGCCAGAGCCATAGCCTCCTCATGGGCCATCCAGTGTTCCGCCCGCCGCTTGCCCCGGGCCAGAACAGCCGTCCGGTCCATCTGATCCCGATCGCCCTTCAGCACCGCCACGTTGTATCGGAGAACCATAAGATCGGGCATTTCCAGGTTTCGCCGGGAAGCGTGCTCAAGCGTGCTTTCCGCTTCGTCGAAACGACCCGTTAGAAAGTAGCTTGCCGCGAGATTGGTATATCCAAGCGTGAAATCCGGATCGGCTGCGATTGCGTTTTGGGATGCTTCAATCGCTCTTCCAAATCGGCCGGTCCCATGGGTGGAAAGTCCCCCTAACAATTCCTGGGGTCTTGGATTCCCGCCGTTAGGATAGGTTTGAAGCCACAACTCGAGGGTTTGGTACGCCTTTTCCAGATTTCCCGTTACCTGCCGGTCATAGGTGAAGTCAATGAAAAATCTTTCCCGATCACTGACGCGTTCCCGCAGCAGCCAGGCTTTTGTAGTGCTCTCAGCCGCCAGCACAGACTCTCCGTTGCTGCTGTACAACAGCCCCAATACGGCGTGAGCCATGGCGAATTTGGGGTCGATTTCCACAGCGCGACGGAGAAATGGCACGCTCGCGCCAGCCCCGGAGGATAAGACCGCATCGACTCCGGCGCTGTAAGCTTTCAAGGCTTCGAGTGAAGGCGTGGTAGCCTCGGCGAGCGGCGTCGAGTGTTTTTCGACTGTACTCAGCGATTCGCCCGCCCGAGTTCTGAAGCTACGGCCGAGCTGACTGAGCGAATTCAGGACATCTTCCCTGGTTGGCGCGACAGCCTGCTCCTGATCCAGCATGTTTCCGGTGTTGCAGTTCCTGGCGCGCAGGCCCAATACGTACTGGCTTCCCACACGAGTGATGGAACCTTCTAAAACAGCCGCACTGGCGGTTCGTTCGCATATTTGCTGAGCGATTTCAGGAGTGAGGCGGGCATTTTTTGGCTCTCCCATGAGAGCCAACTCCTGCTGGGTTTTACGGTCCGAAATCAGCGTGAGAAACGGCGATTGCTGAAGGTCCACGGACAGCCCCTGGCGCAGCGTGTCATCGAAGACGGGGTCGCCTGTCTTGTTATCGAAATCCGCGAGGACAAGGGTGTCCTTGCCGGTCAGTTTGGGTCTTGTTGCGGAAACCCGGTGCGAAAGCGACCAGGCCGTCACTCCGCCCATGGCGAGGAATATGATTCCCGCGGCTACAGCGAGAGTGGCCAGCCTGTGTCTTTTTAGAAACTTTTGGGCTCGGTACAGCCTGCCCGGCGGTGAGGCCAGCACGGGCCGGTCCTCTATGTGTTTCTGGATATCGGAGGCAAGATCCGATGCCGACGCATAACGCCGCTCGCGTCCTTTCTCCAGCGCCTTCATCGTAATCGCGTTCAGGTCGCCATCGATGAGGCGGCGCAGCGAAACGGGGTCGGTCTGGCGCTTCGCGGCAATATCGGTCGCGGCCGCGCCCATGGAAGTGAGCTTTCGTGACAACGAGGGTGCTTCTTCTTCGCGGATGATCCGCAGCATTTCTGCCAGGCCTGCGTTGCGCAGTGTCGCGGTATCAAACGGCACAGCTCCGATTAGCAATTCGTATAAGAGGACGCCGAGTGAATATACATCGGAGCTTTCATCGACATCTCCCGTCATCATGTTGGCCTGCTCGGGGCTGGCGTACTCCGGCGTCCCGACGATCTGGCCGAATTCCGTCAGCAGGGTGTTCTCTATGGCCCACTTGTCGGTGGCCTTGGCGATGCCGAAGTCGATCACCTTGGGGACCGGCACTCCGTCCTGCTCGGTTACCAGCACATTCGAGGGCTTTAAATCACGGTGGATCACACCCTTCAGATGAGCGTGCTGGACCGCGCGGCAAACGGCGAGAAATAACCCGAGGCGCTCACGGGTGCTCATCCGCTTTCGATCGCAATGTCGTGTTATGGGGGCGCCCTTGATGTACTCCATCACGAAGTACGGTCGCCCTTTGGCGGTAGCGCCGGCGTCGAAAATTTGGGCGATGTTCGGGTGGTCCATCATCGCGAGCGCCTGGCGCTCGTTGTCAAAGCGTGCAAGCACCTGGCTGGTGTCCATGCCGAGCTTGACGACTTTGAGGGCAACAAGGCGACGAATCGGGTCGCGCTGCTCAGCCAGATAGACGGTGCCCATGCCCCCTTCGCCTATTGCCTGAACAATCCGGTAGCGGCCGAAGTCATCCCCGTCGATTGCCGATGTCACTGTAGCGGTAGTCTGAGTTCCGGTCTCGCCCGCGCCAACTGAACTCCCGAAAGCGCCCTGGATCAGACACGCGGCGCACAATCCCGCGGGATCGTTGAGATCCAACTCCGCTCCGCACTGAGGACAGCTTTGCATTTGGACCAGAGCCGCAGCAGCCATTCTACGCTTTTCACCCGCGGAGGCTGTAACCTGCAGGGCCGGGATTCCTTATTCGTGGCAGGTGAGCCGGATTGGTTAGTACCGGCCACGCGATCGGTCAACCCGAAGAGGAGATTCCAGTATGAAAATTATAACGAAAACCAGGATTTACCTGCCGATGACGGCTTTGATTGTGACGGCGGCGCTTGCGGTTGCGGCATCGCAAAACCAGGTGCCGTTCAAAGGCGCCATGCAAGGCCATGACAGCGATAACCTGATTTCCCCCACTATCGTAGTGGTGACTACGACCGGCACGGGAGTTGGCACCCAACTCGGTCAATTCTCATTCACGCAGCAAGGTACCGTTAACCTTGAAGCCAACACTGAGAGTGGCTTTACTCATTGGGTTGCGGCCAATGGAGACACCATCGATACGACACTGGTGGGAACGGGCGGCCCGACGGATACGCCCGATGTCCTTAGCATTACGGAAATTCACACCATCACGGGCGGCTCCGGCCGGTTCGCGGGCGCCCAGGGGAGTTTCACCGTCGAGCGCATGGCAAACGCGGCAACGTTCCTGACATCGGGCTCGTTCCACGGCGTAATTAGTTCTCCGGGCGCAACTCACTGACAACGGTCAACACTTGCGCGGAGAGACCGGACACGGGATGCGGCGAGCATCCCGTTCCGCAATTAAGGGCGTGCGGGTCTTACCGCGGGCTTGCAGCAATCGGGAGCGCAAACATACGCGGGCCCGTTCACCATGGCTTCCCGCACCATCTCCCGAATGGCTTTCACAAACCTCGGATGCGTGCCCGCTGTCGCCGCGCGCACGAACTCAATCCCGCGCTCTTTCGCTGCTTCCGCTGCTTCGGTATCGAGATCGTAAAGCACTTCCATGTGGTCTGAAAGAAAGCCCACCGGCACGATCACAAGCTTCTTCGCATCCGTACCCCGGATATATTCGCTCACATCCGGGGCAAGCCACGGTTGAGTTGGAGAGCCGCTTCGGCTTTGAAACACCAGCACCGGTTCCGGCAATCCGAGAGCACTGTTCACCGCGGCGCAGACGGTGCGCAATTGTGTCTCATAAGGGCTCGATTGGGCCATCGACAAGGGGATGCTGTGGGCCGTGTAAACCACGTCCGCGCCGGGCAGTTTCCGCAGTGCCTCGCGAACGCGAGCGATCTGCGTTTCCAAAAATCCCGCGTGATCCCAAAAGGGCGGCAGCTTGTCGATTCGCGGGGCTCCCTCTACCGCCGCCGTTGCCCGTTCAATGTCCTCGCGATACTGTCTGCATCCCGAATAGGAGCCGAAGCCGGATGTCGCCAGCGCAACCGCTCGCTTCACACCGTCATCGCGCATCTTGCGGACGGTATCCTCCAGCAGCGGATCCCAGTTCCGGTTTCCCCAATACACCGGAAGTTGCAGACCGTTCTCTTTGAACTCGGTTTGCAGGGCCGAAATCAACTCACGGCATTGCGTATTGATGGGGCTCATGCCGTCGAAGTGGTAATAGTGTTCAGCCACTTCGAGCATTCGCTCGCGCGGGACATTCTTGCCCCGCAGAACGTTTTCGAGGAATGGAATTACGTCTTCGTGTTTCTCCGGCCCTCCGAAGGACACCAGCAGAAACGCATCGTATCGGTTACTCATTTACTCCCCAGCAGCGCCACCGGTCGTATCGGGGAGCCAGTGCCACCCCGGATCTTCAGCGGCGCCGCTACGAAAAGGAATTCAGTCGCATTCGCCCCCGCAAGTTCCTCCAGGTTTAGGCACTCAATGATATGGATGCCGGTTTCCACCAGAAGGTGTACATGGACCCGCATTTCGGGGCTGGGCGTAAATTCAAAGGGCGCGGTATCGCTGCCGGCGGCGAAGATGCCGCGCTCACTTAGCCAGCGCGCACCTTCGAGCGCGGGTCCGGGGCTGTGTACCTCTGAGATGAACCGCGCCGCATCGTCCCAATAACGGCCCCACCCCGTTCGGATCAGCGCGACATCTCCCGTTTGGAGCGCCACGCCGCAGGCATTGAGATGCTCAGGCTTCACGACGAAGTCGCGGGGGAGAACGTCGAGTCCCACCGCCTTCGGGATATCGAGGAGCACGCCGCGCCGGAAGATCGGTTCGATGCTATCGACAGTGTGACGTTGGAGCCCGGCCGCATAGGTCTGGACAGACGCAACCTCTTCGCCGCCGAACAGTTTTCCGTTGCACGAGAAATGGCAGAGAGCGTCGATATGCGTGCCCACATGCGCCCCGAGTGCCAGCCCTTCCGAAGCCGAACTCGCCCCGCCAGGGTTCACGTAATCGCCGTGCTTTTTATTCAGGCCGTAGAGGAACGGCGGATGCGCGGGATGATGCGGAATGCCCGTGTAATAAGGCTGAGCAAGATCGATGGTGCGGCGCCCGCGAAGAGCGCCGACGAGATCGGTGACGGTAAGCACCTCACCAGTTTACCGATGCGATGAAATTACGTAACTGAAAGCGGTCCGTCCGATCTCGAAAGCTCCTGGACCAGTTTCTCGCGCCTTTGGTACGCCGTGGTCACCGCCGATTCCAGCCCCACCCAGTAAAAAATCCCGCCTGCCACCGCTGCCACCACTACCAGGCCTGCAAACACAAACTCATTCTCGAAAAACCATCGCGCCCAATAGGCCAAAGCTAATGGAAAAAGCAATACCGGAGCGACGAATACGATCAGAGGCTGCAGCTTGTTTGCCATCTGATTCATCTTGTCGGGATCGAGCGCCCGCGGAATTCTCACGGAAAAAATGTTCCCCAGCGTCAGCCAGTAGAACGACGCGATCGTTATGGTAACGATGGTTTCCAGAACCTTGCCGGCGCTCAGCGGCATCTTCGCCGCCCTGCAAATGAGTGAGATCACCAAAATCTGGGGAATCAGCAAAACAACCACGCTAAGATTCTTCGCAATCAGTACATCGCGAAAACGCACCGGCCAACTGAAGTAACCCTGTGTCGCCGAGCGGTCGAATCCGAACGCATTCCAATAGCTGATCTGCCCCAGCATCAATAGCCCGTACAGCGCCATGAAGGGCAGGGAATTCTGGAAGAAAAACGAATCCTGCGAGTGCCGGTGCCGCATTGCGGGCATGTAGAGGATAATTCCGAACGAGCACGACATCACGTATACCAGCCTGAATCGGGGAACCCGCGCAAATGTGCGCAGTTCTTTTTCGAGGATCGCCGCGATGGGGTCAGGCAGGAACCGCGAGGGGAAGCGGAAGATGCGGTCCGTGAAGCCGCCCGGCCTGGCTTCCGAGCGAACTTTCGTGGCGGAGCCGTCATAACGCAGGCTTCGCTCGAACTGCCACCGGCTGAACCAAGCCGCAATGCCGGCCCACACCGCCGCCGAGAGCAGGGCCATTGCAATGGAACCTCCGAGTATCACGCGCGCCATCGCCGCCCACGGCCACACTGTCTGCGAGGGCGCAAAGCTGAACAGCTTTTGCATTTTGACGTTAAAGAAAAGCAGCAGCTGAGGTGTCAGCCAGGCGAACACGAGGATGAACATCAGCGCTTCCTTGAGGCGCGTCTTTAGAAACACTCGCTCAAGCCAGTTCCGCGCGCCGGCCGAAAACAAAATGTTCACCGCCACAAAAACTACCGCGCCGACGGCGATGCGCGGCGCGGCTTTCCAGCCGTAATGCGGATTCCGTAACAGCCCCGCGACCGGACCCGCCGTTACCAGAATCATCTCCAGACACGTGGTGATCCGCAGCAGCACTTCCACGAGGAACAGCTTGTCATGTGGAATGGGATAAGCCAGCAGCTTGCGCAAATCGAGCGATGCCCCGAAACTTGCCGAGATTACGGGCGCGAACTGCCAGTAGAGCATGATGAACATCAATGCCCAAGTGAGCGCGGGAACGAATAGCGGAGTTTGATCGGGGAGCGAGAAGAACAGCATCATCGCCCACCCCAAAAACGCCCAGAAGGCGTAGAAAATCAGGCCGGTAACCGCGCCGAAGATCACGGCGCCGCCGCCCGTTCCCCCGCGGGCCGAGCCGCGGATCCGCATGCTCAGCAACTGCGCTCTTAGAATGGCGCCGATCATTCGTTACGGTTTCACCGCGTGTGGCCGGATGATGTCGGCAATTACATCCGGCTTCGCGGTGTCGCGCACCAGATGCGGATACTTCTCGCCGCCGTGATGATCCATGCTGAAGGTTTTGTAGTACTCGCCGTCTTTCACGAGCAGCACGATCGGGTTCTTATCCGATACGGCATCGGCAACCGCATGACGAAGCACGTCCGGATTAAATTCGCGCTCATTGACCGCGATAATTTTTTGCGATGGCGCCAGTCCTGCTTTGGCGGCGGGCGAATCCGGATGGACGTCGAGGATCTCACCGGTGGTTTTCGCTTCGATGCCGAGTGAAAAGCCGAGGTTTACAATTTTCCGAACTTCCTCCCGCACCTTCCACAAAGGCGATCGCTCCGCGGTATAGACAAGGTTGTAACCACCGCCCGTGATGCCGCCCAGCGGCGCATGCAAAGCAGTCAATTCCACGCGGGCATTCAAGAACGTCGCCCAATCGTAGGGCTGCACGGCGTTGAGTGTACTGACAACATCGTCGAACGTGTATGGCTTGACGGCGGGCCCCGTCGCGGGCGGTCCCGCCCATAATTTACAGAAATCATCCAGCGATTTCCGCCCCTTGCTGAGGCTCCGAATCAGCACGTCGGCGTCCAGCCAGATGAGCGTGCCTTCGGGGTAGTAATCCACGCTGCGCCGCAAATCCGAGTAGTCCGCGCGAGCCCCGTACAGCACCTGCGCTGCCACTGCCGTGTCTTCGAGGGGGCGCCATGTGCGGCCCGCTTCGCGATCGAGCGAGGCCGCTTCCGCGCCCAGACTATCCAGAAAATCCTGTACTGTGGAAAGCCCGCTGCGCGGGGTCAGGATCTCACCTAAATACTCCGTAAGCCCCTCGTAGACCCACAGCAGATTGCCTTTCATGGGCTCGTTGTAGTCCGCCGTCGCCAAACCCGCGGGACGACGATACTTCCCGTTCCACGAATGCACAAATTCATGAGGGAGCAGCCCCGCTGAGAGCCTGCGGTGATTGCTGTCCACCAGCGCCTCTTCATCCGTCCGGTCGTCGCTCGATTCATGATGCTCCAGCCCGAAATGCGCCACGTGATCGCTGAGCGTGTAAAGAAAATGGTAATCGCGGTAATGCGGCGCGCCGAACAGAGTAGTGGTTTCCGTCACCAGATTCCTGTAATGCTGAACCTCGGCATCGGAAATCCGCACCGCCCGCTCGCTGTCGCCCGCCAGGTGCAGAAAGTGCCGCACCGGGCCGCCGGGGCTCAAATCCACCGTTTTGAAATTCATTCCCATCTGGACCGGCGAATCGATCAGCGTGGTCAATGATGAAGGCTTGAAAACAATCTGATTTCCGGTTTCGCTCTGAATCGGCAGCGCGGTCCCGTAACGCCATCCGGGGGGAACCCGCAACGTCGCCTGAACATTTAGCTGATCGCTCGGCGTTCCGCTCGGATACAAAACCAACTGGTTCCAGCTCAGCACCCCGAGTTCAGGCGTGATAGAAGCACCCGACGAAAATCCGCCCGACTCCGGTGGCGAAATAAACTCGGCTTTCACCTCAATTGTCGAAATTCCGGCCGGAATGTTCACGTGAAACTCATACATGTTGACGGGATCGCGTTCCCAGCGGAGATGCCGGCGATCTCCCGTCACCTCAATGCCGACAAGATCTTCAATCGGCCCCGTGGGCCCATGCTCGCCCGGAATCCACTTCGGATACAACAGGGAAAGCGGGCCTGGCTTGACCGGGAACTGCATGGTCGCGTGAAGCAGCCGCCGGGTAGCGTCGGTTGCGTCAACATCCAGCTTGATCGCTTGCGTCTGCGCAAAAACCGGCGCCGCCAACAGCAAGATTGCGTATTTCAGGAAAGCCATTCCAACCTCTCGTATCGGTCCTCGTAACTGTGTCCGGCGCCAACGGTGCGGACAAAGACATCCTCCAGTGTTTCGGAGCCGCTGCGGAGTTCGTCCATACTGCCTTCCGCCACAATCCGGCCGGCGTTGATAATTGCCGCGTGATCACACAGCCGCTCCACTACTTCAAGGACGTGCGAGGTTAGAAAAATCGTTGCGCCGTTCCGAACCTGATCGAGCAGAATGTCTTTCATCAAACGCGCCCCCACTGCGTCGACGCCTTCAAAGGGCTCGTCCATCAGGAACAGTTCGGGCCGATGAATCAGAGAGGCGGCCATTGCGACCCGCTTCCGCATCCCTTTCGAATACTCCGCAATCAGCTTTCGCCGCTCGTCCGCCAGTTCAAACAACTCCAGCAGTTCTTCGGCGCGCTGCCTCGCCAGTTTTCGGGGCAAGCTGTACATGCGGCCCACGAATTCCAGAAACTCCACCCCGGTGAGCCTGTCGAATAAAAGGGACTCGTCCGGAACCAGCCCAATCCGCTGTTTGATTTGGAGTTCTTCCGCGGGCATAGGTAATCCGAGCAGTTCCACGCTGCCCGAGGTCGGCGGAATGAGCCCGGTCAACATTCGAATGGTGGTTGATTTGCCTGCGCCGTTCGGCCCCAGGAATCCGAAGAACGACCCGCGCGGCACGGTCAGGCTGAGGCCGTCCACCGCGGCCTTGCCCTCATAAATCTTTCGCAGGTCTCGAATCGCGATGGCAGGCGCCACCGGGCTGTGCTCTGTCATACGACCTTCATGTTAGCGTCTGAACGCCTGTTAATCTAAGAAGTTGCATGACAAACGATGAAATCAGGGAGTTGATCCGGTTGGTGTCGGAAACCGGCATCGCTGAACTGGAAGTACAGCGCGGTGAAAATCGGGTTCGCATCCGTCAGTCGTTCGCACCGGAAACCAGTGTTTATCTTCCCGCACCCGCCGCGGCTCAGGTTCCAGCCCCGGCCCCCAGCAGCCCCGCACCCGCCCTCCGCGCCGAGTCCCCTAAAGCGGCGCCTGAGAAAGACACCCTGGTCTACGTGAAGTCGCCCATCGTGGGTACGTTCTACGAAGCTGCTTCGCCGAGTAATCCGCCTTTTGTGCGCATCGGGGAGCATGTCAATCTCGGCAAGGTCCTTTGCATCATTGAGTCGATGAAGCTCATGAATGAAATCGAGACTGACGTCGCGGGTATTGTAGAAACCCGGCTGGTGCAGAACGGCCAGCCCGTGGAATACGGAGAAGCCCTCTTTGGCATCCGGCCCGTTTAGAAAGATACTCATCGCCAACCGGGGAGAGATCGCGCTTCGTATTGTTTGCGCCTGTAAGGACCTTGGAATTCCCACGGTTGCCGTTTACTCTGAAGCCGATCGGCATAGCCTTCCGGTACGTTTCGCCGACCAGGCAATTTGCATTGGGCCGGCGAAAAGCGCCCGCAGTTATCTGGATATCCCGTCTATCATCAGCGCCGCCGAGATCGCGAATGTGGATGCAATTCATCCGGGGTATGGATTTCTGAGCGAGAATGCGGGCTTCGCTGAGGTGTGTCGCGTCTCCGGGATCAAGTTCATCGGACCGACGCCGGAAGTGATTTCCTCGATGGGGATCAAGGAACGCGCGCGAGCCATTATGAAGGATTACGGCGTTCCGATTCTCCCTGGTTCCGAAGGCGTTCTTTCGAGCCCTGAAGAAGCTGTTGAGACCGCGGATCGGATCGGGTATCCCGTAATTTTGAAAGCGTCTGCCGGTGGAGGCGGGCGCGGTATGCGCATCGTGAATTCAGCCGATGAGCTTCCCGGTTTGCTCATGCAGGCGCAGCAGGAAGCAGGCGCATCTTTCTCGAGCGCGGATGTTTATCTCGAAAAGTTCATCACCGCGCCGCGTCATATTGAGTTTCAGCTTTTGGCGGATGAACACGGGAACGTGGAAATTCTGGGCGAACGCGAGTGCAGCATTCAGCGGAGGCACCAGAAGCTTTTAGAGGAATCCCCTTCGCCTGCGCTGCGCGACGACGTTCGCGACCGCGTTTCGGCGAAGTTGAAGGAAGCGATTAAGGCCATAGGATACAGCAACGCGGGTACGGTCGAATTCCTCATGGATGAGAAGGGCGATCTGTATTTCATCGAGGTGAATGCGCGGATTCAGGTGGAACATCCCGTTACGGAAGCTGTGACCGGGATCGATCTTGTGAAGGCGCAGATTCGGATTGCGGCGGGCGAGACTTTGCCCGAGATTCTTGGCGGGCCGGTAATTCGCAGGGGCCACGCGATTGAGTGCCGTATCAATGCTGAGAATCCGGAAACTTTTGCGCCATCGCCGGGGCGGATTACCGGATTGAATCTGCCCGGCGGTATAGGTATCCGCGTGGATACGCATGCTTATCAGGATGGCGTGATTCCGCCTTATTACGATTCGCTGGTTGCGAAGCTTATCGCGCACGGTAAGGACCGCACGGAGGCGATCCAGCGTATGAAGCGGGCGCTTGATTTATTTGTCGTGGAGGGTATTCATACGTCGATTCCGCTGCATAAGAAAATCCTGAACGAGCAGGATTTTATTGACGGCAACTTCGATACGAATTTCATTAAGCGCTGGATGTAATCGCAGGCTTGACATGCTCCGGAATGCGGTCGTGAAGGCCGTGGACTACATAGTCGGTCCACCGGCCGCGAAATATTGAGCGGACGCAGACAGATTCATAGAAACCGTGCGGATGCGGCGCATCCAGATCCGGCCACGGGCTGAGTTCCTTCATCGCGGGCGGTGTGCGGTTTCTACGTGGAAACGTAGTAGATGACCCGGTTCTCAGCTGTTACTGTCTCGTCATGTTGCCGGTTGAAAGAAGCGCACCGTTGCGCTGCGCCAGTATGCCAGGGATTCATAATTGTTCACTTCCGTAAAAACGATTCCGAGGTTAGCGCCGGGAAAGCTGCCGCGATGTCCAACAATGGATTGTGTCTGGCCGAGGCGAAGGCGTAAGTTCCGATGCAGGCTGATAGATTTCCTTCGCGTCGAACTCGCCTGACTATAGTCGCCTTGCACCCTGTGCCAAATAGTGTTGATCGAGAGCCTGTCGGACCAGCGTTTTGATTACAGCCTGACGACTCACGTTGAGGTCTTGAGCGGCTCTGTCGAGTTCTTCTAACATGCCGGCAGTGACATCGACATTTACACGCTGAATCGGTTGAACCATGCGGCCTTGGCCATTGAAAAAACGGGATACGTCCTTGCCATCGTCGGCCAGACAGGCAATCGATTCGGCGGAAACCGCGCTAGCGGCCTTACGAGTTTTCTTCATATAACCGGATCTCCTCTTTCGTTGATTTCCAGAGGGTGATCAAATGCAAAACTTCGCCCTCGTCGTCTTCCCTTATTTCAAAAATGACAGAATACAGCCGGTCACCGACCCATCCGATGGCGCGGAACTGCTCTGGAACATTTGATCGCTCTTCGAGCCAGTATAAGGCTTGAGGAACAGCGCCTGTGCCTCCTCGAATCCTATACCGCGGCGGGGATTCTTCCGAAGCCGGTTGCTCTTTCGGAGGTCGAAGTCAAAGCGCAATCTAATATGACTGTTATACCACTCTGGAGGCCAGATCGGTCTATCGTCCCGGGCTTCACAAACCTGATCAACGCCCAATATCGTCAAGGTTACAACTCCACCCGCGTTTCATATTTGATGCGGCCCCTCTTCGATGGCTGGCAAAGCAGACGACAAATGCCCGCATACAGACTGAGATCGCGCTCAAGGAACTACATGATAGTACCGACTCCTCTGCTCTTGGCACAAAGAAAGTCCACAGCGTCCCCAACTTGTTTGAGATGAAATTCAGGATACAAGACCGAACTCCGGCGCGTGTCTGCTACAAGCCTCAGAGCGAGCGTGGCGCGCGAATTGTACTGATTTGCAAGCGCGAGGATCTCGTTGAGGAGTTGGCAAAACTTTCGTAACCCAAATGGATTTCAGCTCAGATGAGCGTATAAATTCGAGGCTTTGGCCGTAGCCGAAAACGGAACGCGCCAACACCCGCTACGCAAACGGATTCGCAAGGCACGATATGCGCCGTCGCTCTCATGGCCATGGCAATTAACACGGCCATGATATTACGTCGTGAGAGCTGAAAACTGTATGCAAGCCACTGCGCGCGATACCAGATCGGACGAGTTCAAGAAGGTTCTCGCCGGTATTTTGCGGAAAGCTGGTCTGCGAGTCAAAAGGGCCGGTTCAACCGGAAAAGACGGCGCGGATTTTGTATTCGAAAAGGACGGCGTGGTATATCCCGTCCAACTCGAGATTTCCTCTGAAGGTCGCGGCGATCGGCTGATTCCACTCCTTTCCCAGGCGATCCTCCAGACCCGCGCGTATGCCAAAAAGGGCGGCGGCACAATCCCGCTGGCCGTTGTGGCGGCTCCGCGAATCCCCGCACCGGTCGTGAGCCAGATTCAGGAGTTTGCCCGGCGTTACGCTCCCGAAGTTGCCGTTGGGGCAATCGATTCCGAAGGCCTCCGCTCTTTTGTTGGCTTCGGCCTGGAGAAGCTTGATGCAAGACCATCTCGCCCGGGAGCCCTGGCAATTGCGCGTTCAACTCGTTTGCCGGACTTGTTTTCCGACCTGAACCAGTGGATGCTGAAGATCCTTATCGGCCAGCATCTTCCGGAGACGCTCATCGCAGTACCGAGAGACCCTGTGCGGAACGCATCACAGCTTGCGAATGCAGCAGGCGCCTCTGTTATGAGCGCGTCCCGTTTTGTGAAGCAGTTGTCCGCACGCGGGTTCCTGCACAAAGACGATGACCTGCTCCAGATTGCGCGCGTTGAAGATCTGCTCGATCTGTGGATTTCCGCGAACCGCGGGGCGGTGGATGAAATTCCGGCCCGGTGGATTATTAAGAAGGGGCCCGATCAACTCACACGGGCGCTGCGGAAGTACGCTGCGGAGAATCAGGCCAGAAACGCGCCGGAATGCTGTCTTGCCTTGTTTGCCGCGGCGGACGCTTTGGGATGTGGATTTGTTCACGGAGTGCCGCCACACATTTACATCGAAAGTCTGAGTCTTAACGCGCTTAATCGCCTTGGCCTCTCAGTTGAGAGTTCGGACCGTGCGCCTGACGTCTTTATCAGAAGGCCGCTGTTTCGAACGGCGGTACTTCGCGCCCGGATTATCCGCGACGGAGTCCCGGTTTCCGACATTCTGCAGGTTTGGCTGGACACCTCCGCGCATCCGGCAAGAGGTAAAGAAAAGGCACGCGAAATATGGCGGCGCGTGCTTAAGCCGCTGCTCGGCAAGGCATGAACGCAAGGCAAATCCCTGAGAATTTCGAGCGTCTGCTGACCGCACTCGAACCCTGGCTCGATCAAATTGTAATTGTTGACGGCTGGGCTCATCGGCTCTATCGGTTGCACCCGCGTGCTCAGTTTTGGATTACCTTCCGCTAAGCACTCTGGATGCGGATATCGCCCTGCCATCGACGCCGATGGCAGGCGAAGGCGAAATCCGTGCCCGGCTGGTGGACTTTGGATTCACTGAAGAATGGGCGATCGACGTTGAGAACCCCGGATTCGCGGCCAGAGTTCAAATCGCAAACCCGATCGCATTTCTGGCTCAAAAAATCCTCATTCACCGCCGGCGCGAGCGTCAGGGTCGGGCAAAGGATATCCTCTACATCCATGACACTCTTGAGGTGTTCGGCGCACAACTCCAGGAATTGGCGGACGTTTGGCGCAACGAAGTGGCGGCACATCCGCGCGGCGCAGCCAGATGAGTACGGTTTTGCGCGCATCGCCACAGATGTTTAACGCCGTGACCGATGACATTCGGCGTGCAACTGAAATTTCGGCCGAACGGGCACCCGATCTTGAAGGCATCCGGCAAGCTTGCATCCTGAACACCAAAAAATACGCCCCCGCAAATGCGTAAAATAGGAACCAGAGAAAGGCCTTCATGCATCCCACCCGCCGAGATCTGCTTTCTTTCACTGCCGCCGCCCTGGCCACAAGAACCCTTCGCGCCGCGCCGCCCGCCGCCCAGACGGTTGCGATCGCGAAATGCGCCACCTACAGCAATGACGAAGTGCTCTCGAACATGAAGACCATGTTCGACCAACTTGGCGGCCTGGGCAAACTGGTCCGCAATAAGACGGTCACGGTGAAGATCAACATGACCGGCGCGCCAGGCCAGCGTTTTCAGGGCCGCGCACTCGGCAGTACGCACTATACGCATCCGCAGGTGATCATGGCCGCCGCTTATCTGATGGGCGAAGCGGGCGCGACGCGCATTCGATTCGTGGAGAGCGGCTGGGCTCTCAGCGGTCCCCTCGAAGATTATCTGCTCGATTCCGGCTGGAACGTAAAACAAATCGCCGCCTCCGCGAAGAACGTCGAATTCGAAAACACCAACAACCTGGGCAAAGGCAAGCAGTACGCGCGCTTCAAGGTTCCGGGCCAGCCATACATCTTTCCTGCTTACGATCTCAACCACGCGTATCACGACACAGATGTGTTCGTCAGCATCGCGAAGCTCAAGAACCACGCGACCTGCGGCGTCACTCTCTCGATGAAGAACTGCTTCGGCATCACCCCCGCTTCCATATATGGAGACGACGCCGGTGTCGATGCGCCCAACGAAAAGCCCAACTCCGGCCGCGTCACCGCCATGCACGGCGGCAAGCGAGCGCCCTCGAAATCCGCACCCGCTGAACTCGATCCGCACAGCAGCCGCGACGCCGGTTATCGCATGCCCCGCATCGTTGCCGAACTCAACCTCGCGCGTCCCGTCGATCTCGCTATCGTCGACGGCGTTCAAACCGTTGCGGGCGGGGAAGGCCCCTGGATCCGCGGGTTGCGCTACATCGAGCCGGGCGTCCTGATTGCCGGACTCAACGCCGTGAACACAGACGCGGTCTCTACTGCCGTGATGGGATACGATCCGCGCGCGCCCAAAGGCGCAGGGCCATTCACGATGTGTGACAATACGTTTCTTCTGGCGGAGAAACTCGGAGTCGGCAGTGCCGACCTGAGCCGCATCGAAGTGGCAGGGGTACCCATTGCAAAAGCCGTCCATCGTTTCAGCATCTAAAGTTCTGTTCGCATCCACCGGAATAGCGCTCGCAATTGTTGCGGGGCTCTATGCCCAGAACCCCGCCACCATGTTTCCGTCTGTGCGCGGAACGAAGTTTATGGTGGGTGCGGGCAACAATCTTGAGGTCGCGGCCGGCACTCGGATTCTCGAAAAGGGCGGCAACGCAGTCGACGCCGGTGTCGCCACGGTGCTTGCCGCTTCGGTCACCGAACTGGATCACTTTGGCCTTGGCGGCGAAATGCCTCTCATCATCAAGATGAAAGATAAGCCGGCCGTCGTGATCAGCGGCGTTGGCACGGCCCCCGCTCTTGCCACACCTGAATTCTTCCGCGCGCGCAAGCCCGAGCCCTGGGAGGAGAAGGCGACCATGCCGCCCATCCCCGCTAACGGAATTCTCGCCGCCACGGTTCCAGGCGTTTTCGATGGCATTATGGTCGCGCTGGAAAAGTACGGCACCATGAGCTTCGCTCAGGTTGTGGCGCCCGCCCTCGAATACACGCACGGATTCCCTACGCCGGAAATCCTTAACGCCTACATTGGAACCAGCAAGCAGTACCTGGAAATCTGGCCCGTTTCCATGAAATTTTTCGAGCCGAACGGCCATGTGCCCGCACCGGGCGAGATCTTCGCCGAGCCCAGCCTCACCCACACGCTGGAACAGCTTGTGGCTGCCGAGAAAAAGGCGAGGGGCAACCGCGTCGCGAAGATTGAGGCTGTGCGCAATTATTTCTATCGCGGACCGATTGCCAAACAGATTTCCGATTTTTCCGAAAAGAACGGCGGCCTGCTTCGCTACAACGACATGGCTTCATTCCATGCCGAAATCGATACGCCCCGTACCGTGAACTACCGCGGTTACACCGTCAACAAGCCGGGCTTTTGGACGCAGGGGCCTGTCATGCTCGAAGCCCTCAACATTCTGGAAGGCTATGACCTGAAGGCCATGGGCCACAACTCGCCGCAATATCTGCACACGGTGATTGAGGCGGTCAAACTCGCATTTGCCGACCGGGACCGTTATTACGGCGACCCCAAATTTTCCAAAATCCCCGAAGACACTCTGCTCTCGAAGGATTACGCCGCGGAGCGCCGCAAGCAGATCGACATGGAGCACGCGTCGATGGACAGCCGCCCCGGCGCCTTCGGTGGCCCCATGCCTATGGCGATCACGACCAGGCCTACGGAAGGAGTTGCGGACACCACATGCGTGAATGCAGTGGATCCGCAGGGCAATGTTTTCTCCGCCACACCGAGCGGAGCATGGCTGCCCTCGGTCATCGCGGGCGATAGCGGTATCCCGCTTGGCACTCGTTTGCAGTGCTTTCTTGTGAACACTCCTGGCCACGCGAACTTCCTCGCCGCGGGCCACCGACCCCGCGTTACCCTCAGCCCTACCATGGTTTTGAAGGAGGGCAAGCCATTTCTCGCGATGTCCACTCCAGGGGGTGATAATCAGGATCAGGCGCTGCTGCAAGTGCTGCTCAACATCATTGATTTCGGTATGGCTCCGCAGGCAGCCGTGGAAGCCGTTCGGTTCCAGACCGAACACTTTTATGCTACGTTTGCGAATCACGAATTCATTGCGGGCAAGGTGAATGTGGAAAACCGCCTGGCCCCGGACACCATTGCGGCGTTGATCAAGCTCGGCCATAAAATTAACGTGGCCGGCCCGTGGAGCAACGGCTCCGCACCGGTTGTCATCGAAATGGATCCGGGAGTTCTAACCGGCGCCGCCGACCCTCGGCGGGGCAGGTACATCTTCGGGCGGTAGTGCGCTGAGTTACCGGTTCATGAGCCAACGCTATTGGGCGGCGGGAATCTTCACATCTAACTCCCACGCCCGCAATTTGTCCATTAGTTGTTTTACCCGCGTCGGCTCCTCACCGGCCAGGTTCCGCTTCTCCCCCGGGTCCGCTTCCAGGTTCGACAACCAAACCTTGTCGGGCACCGGATCGCCCGGAAACTGCGTCGGATTCAAAATCAATTTCCAGTCCCCTTGCCGCACGGACCTGCTGTTGTTGTAACTCCAAAACAGAAATTCATGGTTGGGCGCGCCGCCGTTCAGCACAGGCAAGATATTCTGCCCATCGATCCCGGTTACCGGCTTTCCTCCGGGGTCTGCCATCGCGACCAGAGTCGGCAACAGATCCATGGAAATCATCGGCCGATTCCAAACCGTTCCCGGCTTCACCACGCCCGGCGCGCGAAGCATGGCCGGAACGTGCATGCCGCCATCGAAGAGCCCCTGCTTGTAACCGCGATACGGCTCGTTGCTGCCGCCGTGATAAGGCTTGCCGTCGCTCGAAGCCCGAACTTCGCGCGTGGCGCCGTTGTCCGCCTGAAAATAGACGATGGTGTCGTCCTCGAGCCCCTGACGCTTCAACTGATCGAGCACACCGCCGATCGCATCGTCCACCGCAGCCACCATCGCGAGATGCGTGCGCCGGTCCCGGTCCATCGTCACCGGAAACCGGTCCAGATATTTCTTCGGAGCCATCATGGAATAGTGCGGCGCACCGAACGCCACATACATGAAGAAGGGCTGCCCGGAAGTTTGCTTCCCCAGCCAGGCGCCCGCCTCACGCCCCAAAACCTCCGTCATGTAACCCGGTTCCTCGAAAACCTCCGTTTCGTTACGCCACAAATCGTGGAAAATCTTCCCCGGCGCTGAACCCAGCTGATAGTACCGATGCGAATAGGCATCCAGCCATCCCGAGTACCATCCGAAGAAATCTTCAAACCCCTGGTTCATAGGGCGGCTTGGCGGCGCGCTGCCCAGATGCCACTTGCCAAACGCGGCGGTCTTATAGCCGAGATCTTTTAACATGTGTGGCAGCGTGGCTTCGCCGGCGCGTAATCCCGGCACATCCCACGTCGGTTCAGACGGCAACGCTCCCTTGACCCCCGCGCGATCCGGGTATTTCCCCGTCATGATCGCGGCGCGCGATGCCGAGCAAATCGGCGCATTCGCGTACCATTGCGTAAACCGAACGCCGGATGCGGCCAGCCGATCGAGGTTCGGCGTCTTTACTTCCGGATGTCCGTAGCAGCCTACATCTCCGATGCCGTGATCGTCCGTCACGAACACAATAATGTTCGGGCGGCGCTTGGTTTGCCCCAATACTGAAGGCGCGGCGGCAGCGGGGATGAGTTTTAGAAACTCCCGTCGGCGGTAGGTTGACATGTGGGTATTATCAGCCAGCTCGTGTCAGATCGATTTCCAAAAAACAGTAGTATTGCAAAATCGCCCATCCGGAAACAGCGCGTAATTCGGAATCACACCCACCTTGTTCCACCCAACCGCTCGTATAACCGTTCCGCGGTCCCTCCGGTGGCAGTATCCAGGACCAGCAGCGTTTTCCCGGAGGCGCGGGCGCATCGCTCCGCCTCGTTCATCAGCAGCGCGGCAACTCCGCGCCCCCGTGAGGACCGTGCCACAAGAAGCTTCGCCACGTCCGCGCGATGCGGCTGATTGGGCGGTGTCGCAGTCACAACCTGCACGGTGCCCACCAGAAGTTCGCCGTCAAAGGCGGCGAGCAGAAGCCTGCCGCCCATCTCCACATCGGGCATAATACTTTCGAAAAAGCTCACCGCCTCTTCCCGCGGAAAAGGGGCCATGAAACTAACGGACGCGCCTGCATCAACGCAATCCTTCAACACACTGGCCAGAGCGTTTAGATGCGCCGAAACCCCGGAAGCGTTCAGGCGGCGGATTTCAATTGGCACATCTCAGATCATAACGACGAGCACAATAACGATCGTAATGACGGGCGTGAAAATCCTGCACACTGTTGATCCCCAGCCCGGTCAAAACGACCGAACGCGTGTGCTAACTGCTTTCGATTCTGCAATGAGTCAGCCGGAACACGGAGTGCTTGCTAATTCGCGCCGCCACTTGCGGCAGGGGATTGCAGTGCGGCTTTTCGGAATAACCAGAGTTGGTTTAGCAGCTATGACGCTCGCAGTAGCCGCCCTGTGGTCGTGCATTGCGATGGAAAACCACGCCCGCCACCAGGCCGAAACGGACGCTCGTGTCAGCTTCGATCGCCTGCGCCATCTTCGCCAGGACCCCACTCCCGCGGCGACGCCTTTGCGTTGGGCGAACCCTCAGGGTCACGCAATTCGTTCCTAGACTGGTGTACGGAACACCTATCGAGTCCCTGCCCCCCGATCTTCAGTCACAACGCGTATCTTATTTAAAATCAGCAGCTTAGCGCTCCCGCAGCGCTTTTCTCCAAAGCCGGGTGCTACTTCTTGGTTGAAGGAACCCTATGGCGAACAAAAAACGATCCACAATTGAATCTGCTCTGAATGCCCTCGCGGGCAAAATCGCGATCTCGCGACCGGAAGATGCCGCCCGACAGGAATCCTTCGTCAGCGAGGTTGTTAAGCAGCTGGATGCCGGGACTGCGGCCGAGTTGTCACTGGCCCGCTCCATCGCTGACGCTCGCTGGAGCATGGAACGGCTGGCCGATGTCGAAAACAGCCTTTTTTACGAACCCGATTCCGTGCTGCCCGCTCTCCCCGATCCTGAAGACCTGCTTCTGATTCAAACGTTCCGCGAACGCCTTCAAGAGCAGGTGCGCCGGGAGTGGGACGCCCTCAGCCGCGCTCAAGAAGCGCGAAAGGCGTCCAGGAAACGCGACCTCGAGGAGGCCGTCGAGAGATATAACCTTTCCAAAATGAGAAACTTGCATTTCAATCCCGAAACCGATGGATTCGGGTTTACGATTGCTCAGATCGCCGCCAGCAGCGATTTAAAGCGCCGGCTCTGGGAAGCTCGCGCCCTCCATGGCCCCAGCACCGTGCCTGCGGACGACCGGCGGTAGCGGAAACCCTTCGGTTTCTGTCAGGATAGAAGTTCACCGAAAATGCTTCGTTTTGAAACTGCGGGAGAATCCCACGGCGAGTGTTTGCTCGCCACCTTGACTGGGCTTCCGGCCGGCATACCCATAAATCTCGAATCCGTCAACCACGAACTCTGGCGTCGCCAGCAGGGTTTCGGGCGCGGCGGGCGCATGAAAATTGAGACCGATCGCGTCAACATTGTTTCCGGCGTCCGCCACGGTCACACCATCGGATCTCCCATTGGCATGATCGTGGCCAACGCCGACTGGAAAAACTGGACCGAATCTCTGCCCGTCGAATCCGGCGACCCCGCGCTGCATAAGCCGGTTTCCCGCCCGCGTCCTGGCCACGCCGACCTCAGCGGGGCCATCAAATACGATTTTCCCGACGCCCGCTACATACTCGAACGTGCCAGCGCGCGTGAAACTACCGCCCGCGTCGCCATCGGCGCGATTGCCAAGCAGTACCTCGCGAATTTTGGAATTCAAATCCTCAGTCATGTAATCTCGGTCGGCTGGAAGCGCCTCGGGCGCATCGCCTCCTGGGATGAAATTGTCGAACTGAGTAAAAAAAACGAAGTCGTCCTGGGCTGCGTCGATTCCGCCGTTGAGGTGGAAATGAAGGCAATTGTCGATGAAGCTTACAGAACCGGCGACACTGTTGGCGGCATCTTTGAAGTAGTGGCGCACGGGCTTCCGACAGGATTGGGTTCGCACATCACCTGGGATTCCCGTCTCGACGGGCGCCTCGCACAAGCGATCGTTTCCATGCAGGCCGTTAAGGGGGTTGAAGTCGGTTCGGCCGAAGAGGGCACACAAAGCTTCGGCTCCAAAGTACAGGACACTATCCACTACAACCGTGGAGACCGGCAGTTTTTCCGCGGCAACAACCGCGCCGGAGGTATTGAGGGAGGCATGACGAATGGCGAAGACCTTCGCGTCCGCGGTTTTCTTAAACCAATCTCGACGCTGCGCCGCCCGCTCGAATCGGTCGATCTGGAAACGCGAGAGCCGTCGAAAGCCGCTTACGAGCGCTCCGATGTGTGCGTGGTCCCCGCGGCGGGCGTGATTGGCGAGGCAATGGTGGCCATTGTTCTTGCCGGCGCCATGCTCGAAAAATTCGGAGGAGATTCGCTCCGCGAAGCTAAGCGCAATTTCGACGGCTATGTCGAACAGGTGCGGAGTTTCTGATGCAGCACAAAGTCGTACGCTATCTCAACGACCCCATTCTCGAACGCCCGGCCGACCCCATAACCGAGTTCGATACTCCGGAACTGCATCAATTGATCGCCGACATGTTCGAGACCATGTACGCCTCGCACGGCGTCGGTCTCGCAGCCCCGCAAATCGCAGTTGGCAAGCGCCTCACGGTGATCGATATTTCCGGTGGCGAGAAGCCTCAGGAACAAGGCGACCCGGAACCCGAAAAGATCGTCCTCATCAATCCGGAAGTGATCGTTAAAGAGGGCAAGCAGACCGGTGAGGAAGGCTGCCTCAGCATACCCGGCTTCCGCGAGCCCGTCACGCGGGCGAAGAAGGCTACGGTACGTGCCCAAAATGCCCAGGGCGAATGGTTCGAGCACTGTGGCGAAGGGCTGCTCGCCCGCGCCATGCTGCACGAAATCGATCACCTGAACGGCATTCTTTTCCTGAGTCATCTGAGCTCGCTCAAGCGCGACCTGATTAAGCGAAAGATCAGGAAGCTGCAAAAAGCCGGAGAGTGGCAGTAGTGGATGTAGTCTTTCTGGGCACACCTGAGTTTGCAGTACCGACCCTCGAAAAAATCATCGCCGCCGGTCACCACGTTCAGGAAGTTATCACTCAGCCCGATCGCCCGAAAGGTCGCCGGCAGGAGTTGGCCGCGTCACCGGTGAAGCAGTCCGCGCTCAGTCACAACCTGCCCGTGTATCAGCCCGAGCGGATCCGTCGCCCGGAATCTGTCGAGCACTTGAAGGCCCTGGCGCCTCGGGTGATGGTGATCGTCGGTTACGGCCAGATCATTCCGCAAAATATCATCGATATCCCGCAGCTGGGAATCATCAACGTCCATGCGTCACTCCTGCCCGAACTGCGGGGCGCGGCGCCCATACAGTGGTCCATTGTGCGCGGTTTCGCTCGCACAGGGGTCACTACAATGCGCATAGACGCCGGGCTCGATACGGGCGACATCATCGACCAATGGGAGACCGAAATCGGTCCGGACGAGACGGCCCCGGAGCTTTCACACAGGCTTGCTGAGGCCGGAGCCACCATTTTGGTTCAAACTCTGTCAAAATTGAAAGACGGCAAGGCGAATCCGGTTCCACAGGATCATTCGCGGGCAACACTCGCGCCAATCCTGAAGAAAGAGGATGGAAGAATTAACTGGCACTCGCCTGCCCAACAGATACATAATCTGATTCGTGGATTCCAGCCATGGCCGGGAGCGCATACCGTGTTTCGGGGCCAGTCGCTTCATATCTGGCGTTCTCGTCTGGTTTCACGACGTTCCGATCTGGCGCCGGGGGCGCTGATTAACGAGGGTGCGGTTTTCGCAGTCGGCGGAGACGGTGCTTGTCTGGAGTTGTTGGAAGTTCAGCTCGAAGGCCGCAAGAAGATGCCGGCGGAAGTTTTCGCCAACGGCCACCTGAACGAGAAGAGCTTGACGCAGAACGAACTGCTCGCCTGAGAAGGCGGCGAAATTACAAATATAAAAAGAATGAGACCTTTCGATTTACCCCTTGGATTCAAATACGCCACCGCTTACGCTGGCATTCGCAAACAGGAGAAAGACGATCTTGCGCTGATCGTGTCTGCCGTTCCCGCGGCAGCCGCCGCCGTCTTCACCACGAATAAGGTGCAGGCAGCGCCCGTGCGCCTGGCCCGTACCAGTATGCGCGCCTCCAAAGGAGTCTGCGGCGCAATTCTCGTAAATGCCGGCAACGCCAACTGCGCCACGAAATCCGGCGATCGTGTTGCCGCGAATACCACGAAGGCATTGGCAAAGCTTCTCAAGCTTCAGCCCAATCAGGTATTGCCGGCGAGCACCGGAGTCATCGGAGTAGAGCTGGATGAAAACCTGATTCTGTCGAAGCTCCAGGCCCTGGTGGATGGCCTCAACGACAACGGTCTTCCCGATGTCGCGCGCGCCATTCTCACCACCGACCTTCAGGCAAAAGGCGCATCCCGCGAAGTCACTCTTCGTCGCGGCATCGTTCGCATCGCCGGCGTTACCAAAGGCTCCGGCATGATTCATCCGCGTATGGCCACCACTCTCGGTTTCGTGATGACAGATGCCGTGATTCCGCAGACGCTGCTGCGCCGCATGCTGGTTCGCGCGGCCGAGCTCAGTTACAACCGCATCTCGGTGGATGGCGATACCTCCACGAACGACACTCTGATCGTGATGGCGAATGGCGCTTCCGGAGTTCGCCCGGACCCGAAAGAGATGAGCGTTTTCGAGGAGTCTCTCACGGAAACCCTGCAGTCGCTTGCGCGTCAGATTGTTCGCGACGGTGAAGGCGCCCGCAAGCTGATTTCGGTGGAGGTACACGGCGCGTTGAGCGATGCTTCCGCCGCCGCTATCGCCCGCTCTATCTCAAATTCGCCGCTGGTCAAGACCGCTATCGCGGGTTCCGACCCGAACTGGGGCCGCATTCTCGCCGCGGCCGGCAACTCGGGCGTAAACTTCGATCCCACCACCATCGACATCACGCTGCAGGACGTCAAGGTCTGCCGTAACGGTCTCGCATCGCCATTCGATGAAACGGATATGAAATCGCGCCTCGACGATACCGATGTCTCCATCGTGTTCCGTATCGCGGGAAAAGGGAAGGGAACTGCCACCTTCTGGACCTGCGATCTGACCGAAGATTACATCCACATCAATGCGAGCTATCGCACGTAACACATCGATACTGCTCCTGCTGGGAGCACTTCCAATTTTTCCGGCTGAACCCGCGGATGCAATTGCCGACCTTGCGTCCGCGCTGAGCCAAAACAATTCCGTCGCCGCCCTTCGGGTGTTCGATTCGAAGATGCCCGGCTATAGCAGCATCGAAAGCGATATCGAAGCTCTGGTCGCTCAGACCGATGTTCTTTGTGCTATCGATGTAGTAGAAGAGAAAGAAGTCCCAGGCGGCCGGGAATTCGACGTCGACTGGTACATGGATCTTAAATCGCAGCTCCCAAACGGGCCATCCGAGCGTCGCCGGGAACGCATCGTTCTCAAGTTCGAACTGATACGGGGGAAGTGGAAAATTGTCGCCATTTCTTCCCCGAAGATCCTGGCTCCCATAACTATTCACTGAGGGAAGTGCCCCGCGGCACGGCTCGCGATATCCGCTGCTCCCGCCGGCGTGTTCTGGTTAAGCAATTGCTGAAACGGTTCCAGTCGTCCGTTCATGACCGAACAGCAAACCGCCGATGCGGGTCCTCAGCCAAAAACAGATCAACCCAAGCAACACCCTCCCAAGCCTGAGCCACCGAAAGCCGCGGGCGGAAGCCGGCGCAGAATTATCGCTTTAGCATTCATTGCGGTGGTAATTGCGTCCGTCGCGTTCCTCATTTGGCGCTTGTTCTTCGCGCAACCCGGACTGCCGGAAAGTATCGTAGCGCTAAGCGGTCGTATAGAAGGTGACGATTCCGCCATTGCCCCGAAAACCAGTGGTCGCATTCTTGAGATACGGTTTCGCGAGGGCGACAGCGCGCAGGCGGGCGACATCATTGCGGTTTTGAGCGATGAGCAGATAAGGGCGCGCGAAGAGCAGGCGCAAGCCGGAGTGTCCATCGCGGAGGCAGGGCTCAAATCCGCCCGCGACCAGATTCCGGTGTTGCAGCAGCAGATGGAACAGAATCGGCTTCAGACCAGCCAAGCTAAAGTCGATTCCGAAGGGCGCGTCCGTCAGGCGGAAGCGGACCTTGCGACCGCCGAAGCGGAACTGGCTCAGCAGCGGGCCGCTTATCAGCTCGCGTCGTTTGACAGAGACGCCTACACGAAGCTTGCAAAGACCGGGGCCGCTTCTGAACGCCAGGCGACTCAGGCCACCGCGACCGCGGGGCAACAGGAGGCAGTCGTCGCGGCGGCAAATCGCCGGGTCGAAGCCGCACGTGGCGCGCTCACCACAGCCCGGGCCAACCTCGGAAACCCCGCTATCCGTGAGGCACAGGTCGGGATAGTGGAAAGACAAATTGCACAGCAGCGGGCCGAGGTGGCGAGTGCCGAGGCAAACATAAACCAGGCCCGGGCGCAATTACGCGAGGCGCAGGCGAACCGGCGGGATCTGATTGTGCGAGCGCCGTTCAATGGGGTGATCGCGACCCGGGCGGCCGAGCCCGGCGAAGTCGTGTCGGCCGGAACCGCTCTGGTCACGATGGTCGATCTGAGCAAAGTGTATCTGCGAGGGTTCGTGCCCGAGGGTCAAATCGGCAGAGTGAAACTCGGGCAGCCCGCACACGTTTACCTCGATTCCAATCCCGCGCGGCCTGTGGATGCTTACGTCTCACGCGTCGATCCCCAGGCGACGTTTACACCTGAGAATACATATTTTCAGGACGAACGGGTCAAACAGGTGGTGGGTGTGAAGTTACAACTCAAGGGAGCCATCGGATATGCCAAACCGGGCATGCCGGCCGATGGGGAAATCCTCACAGAGGGTGAGAGATGGCCCGAAGCGAGTCGGCGGAAATGACGGCAGGGGAAGCGGACCGCGCGATTCGCGTGACACAGCTTAGCAAAAATTACGGCCCCCTTCAGGCTGTTCGCGGCATCGATCTGGCAATTCAAAAGGGCGAAATCTTCGGCCTGATCGGACCCGATGGAGCGGGCAAAACGACGACCTTTCAGATTCTCGCGGGCGTTATGGAAGCGAGCAGCGGGGTTACGGAAGTCTTCGGTAAGCCTGCCCGCGAAGCACGACTGCAAACGGGATATCTGACGCAGGCGTTCAGCCTTTATCAGGATCTTACGGTGACGGAAAATATTCGCTACATCGGAGATCTCCGCCGCGTTGCAGGACACGACATAGCGGAGCGGGGCCACCGTTATTTGCAGATGTTCGACATGGATCGCTTTTCCGACAGGTTGGCGGGGAAGCTGAGCGGCGGAATGAAGCAGAAACTGGCGCTCGCATGCGCGCTGGTGCCGGAACCGCGCATCCTGTTGCTCGATGAACCCACGACGGGCGTGGACCCTGTGTCCCGTCGTGAATTCTGGGACGCGCTCGCTCATCTTTCGGCGGATGGGCTTACGATTCTCATCGCCACCCCCTACCTGGATGAAGCCGAACGCTGCCATCGCGTCGCGCTGATGTACGAAGGCGCCATTCAACAGACCGGAACTCCCGCGGAAGTGCGCAGCAGTCTCAAAGTGAGGCGTCTGGAGTTGCGAACAGACAAGCTGGGCGAAGCCGAGCGGCTGCTCTCGGAAGCGAGCGGGCCGGATAAAGAGATCCTGGATGTCCAGCGGTTTGGCGACAGGCTGGACCTGCTGGCACGAAAGCCGGATGAGGCAAAACGCGTCACAGATGAGAAATTGAAACTCGCCGGCATTGCTGTTCGCGATCTGCGCGAGGACGACCCAACCCTCGAGAACGCCTTCGTCGCCAAACTGCGCACTTTGGGTCAGGCGGTTCACGAGACACCCTTCCCGGGCCGCCATTCTCACGAAGATGTTCGCGGACAGATCGCCATCGGCGCGAAAAATCTGACACGGAAATTCGGCGCGTTCACCGCCGTCAATAACGTAAATTTCGAAATTCGATATGGCGAGATCTACGGTTTGCTCGGTGCGAATGGAGCCGGCAAAACGACCGCGATCAAAATGCTTTGCGGCCTGCTCAGCCCGACCGTGGGCGAAGTGCAATTAGCGGGAGAGAAAGCGCTTCGGTCAGAGAAGGTGCGGGAGCAAGTCGGATACATGTCGCAGAAGTTCTCGCTTTATGACGATCTTTCTATTAAGGAGAATCTCGAATTCTTCGCCGGCGTCTACGGAGTGCCGGAAAGCGAGCGCGCCGCGAAGCTGGCATGGGTGTTGTCGTTTTCAGCGCTCGAAGGCAAAGAGGACCAAATCACAGGCAGCCTTCCGGGTGGTTGGAAACAGCGCGTGGCGTTTGGCTCGGCCATCATGCACGAGCCGAGTGTGCTGTTTCTCGATGAACCGACCTCCGGCGTGGATCCCCTGGCCCGGCGTGCTTTTTGGTCGATGATCAACCGCTTGGCCGACGCCGGCGCCGCGGTGCTCGTGACCACGCATTATCTGGAGGAGTCGGAGCAATGCACGCGGCTTGGGCTGATGGTGGCGGGCGAAGTGGTGGCGACCGGAAGCCCCAGCGAAATCAAGGAACAGCAGAAGGGACACGTATTGGAATTCATGGTCGATCAGCCGCAGCGCGCGGCGGACCTTCTGAAGCAGGATGCGGAACGCTGGAGAGTTTCGCTTTTCGGCGACCGGCTGCACGTCATAACGAATGAAGATATGGCCGCCGGCGAGCAATCCAGCCGGCAGAAGCTCGAATGGAATGGTGTTCACGTGCGGCAAGTCCGCGAAGTGCGCCTTTCCATGGAAGATGCTTTTATCAGCGTGGTGGAGAAGGCGCGGCAACAGGGCAAATTCGCCGCCGCCGAGGACTAGAGAGAAGTGCTATGAGGCGTATCTTCGCACAGACTCGAAAAGAGCTGACCCAGATCGTGCGCGATTGGCGGACACTGGCGCTCGCGCTGGTGCTCCCATTGGCGTTGCTCCTGATTATGTCTACCGCGATTTCCCTCACGGCGAGCCATTTACCGATGATCGTGCAGGACCTGGATGACTCCCCGGCATCGCACGATTTCGTGGACGCGTTTCGGAATTCCATAACGTTTCACGTTGTGGCCTGGCCCACGGACGAAAATCCGGAGAGGGCATTCACGTCCAACCGGGCGCACGCCGCGCTTATTATCCCCGAACACTTCGGCCGGGATATTGCCCGAGGCGTGGATTCACCGGTGCAATTGCTGGTGGATGCCTCCGACGCCAACACGGCAAAATTGATGGCCGGGTACGCGCAGCAGATTGCCCGCGCTTATGGGCAGATACGATCCGTTTCTGCGCAACCAGTTCAGGCGGCGATACGGCTCTGGTACAACCCCGGCCGCTCATCGAAGAAGTTCTTCGGGCCGGGAATTTTTGTTCTGGGACTTTCCATGTTTCCGCCGCTGCTCGCATCGCTTGCGATGGCGAGGGAGGGAGAGCAGAAAACGATTCTTCAGGTCTACGTATCCAGCATTTCCGCGCATGAATTCCTGCTCGGAAAAGTGTTCGCGTTTATGACCGTGGCGGTAGCGGAGTGCCTGCTCATGCTGGCGGCGCTGTTCACGTATTTCGGTCTGAACTTCGCCGGCGACCCGACTCCGTTCATAATAGCCACGGTCCTGTACGCCTTCTGCGTGGCTTCGTTCGGAACCATGGTGGGCGCGGCAATTCCAAGTCAGGTAGCGGCGATTCAGGCCGTCGCATTCGGCGGATTCCTGTTGGTCTTCCTCCTTTCCGGGCTGATGTTTCCCATCGAGAATATCCCGGCCGGCATCCGATGGCTTTCAAATTTCATCTGGGGCAGGTATTACATCGAGATCGTGCGCGATGCGCTGCTCGAAGGCGGTGGATGGCCCGCTACCTGGTACAAGGTCTGCATTATCGGAATCATCGGCGCTGTTTTCTATCTGATCGCATGGCGGACCATGCGGCGAATGCAGCTTGCTTCTTAGAAAAATGCCACTTTTGAACCACAGAGTGCGCGCTCTGATCCGAAAGGAATTTGGCCAGATTCGCCGTGACCGGCGCCTGGCGTTTTCCCTCATCCTTCCGCCTACTCTGCAGTTGCTGCTCTTAGGCTTCGCCCTGAGCGCCAGCGTGAGAAATATCAAACTTGGCGCGGTGGATGACAGCCGGACCGCGGAAAGCCGTGAACTGATCGCGAGGCTCGGCGAAAGCCAGAGTTTCCGCCTGGTTGGTTACTACGCATCCGCCGATCAGCTCGGCACCGCCATTAGTCAGAACAAAATCGATGCGGGCATTGTGATTCCGTATAATTTCGTGCGCAATTTGCAGCGTGGCCGCACCACCACCGTTCAATTCCTTCTAAACGCCATGAACGCGAATACCGCCGCGATAAGCCAGGGCTATGCGGAAAGTGTGATTCAGAACTACAATGCGGGGGTTCACGCAGGTTTCCGGCAGATATCCGCGCGGGATGCGGGCCGCCCCTTCTTTTCCCGTCAGCCGACGGCTTCAGGCAGACCACAATTGCATCCGGCATTTCTTTACAACCCGGGCCTGAGGGACTCCTGGTTTATCGTCACCGGCGTCTTCGGGCTTCTGCTGATCCTCAACAGCTCACTCGTGGCCGCGGGCGCGATGGTTAAAGAGCGGGAAGCCGGCACGATCGAGCAGTTGCTCATGTCACCGGCAAGCACATCGGAAATCGTGATCGCGAAAATCACTCCGTTATTCCTGCTTCTCTTTCTGATGTCATTGCTGGCGACCGCTGTGATGAAGCTTGCGTTCGGCGTGCCGTTCCATGGCAAACTTCCACTCGTGCTGTGCGGCGCCGCGTTGTGCATATTATCCGGAATCAGTATCGGCACCGTGAACGCAACGTTCTCGAAGTCGGCGCAACAGGCACAGTTGATGGCCTTCTTTATCAATCCGCCCATCAATTCGACCGCCGGCGCATTGAATCCCGTGGAGGCAATGCCGGCGTGGTTGCAGCCGGTTACCGTTATCAATCCGATCCATCATTTTGCGGTCATCGCCCGGGCAAGCATGCTGAAGGGAAGCGGCTTCGCGGAACTTTGGCCCAATTTTCTCGGTTTATTCGCAATAACCCTGGTGCTTGGTTCATTGAGCATTTGGCGCTTTCGGAAACAACTCAGTTAAAGCAAGGAGTCGGAATGCGGATATTCGTGTTCTTAGTCGCAGCCTGTGCCTTTGGACAAATTGGCGGGCCTCCACCATCGAGCCAGCCCGCCCGGGCCAACCAGTTGCCGCTTTCCGGACGAACGGGGCAGAGCGGAGGCGCTACCGCGATTGAGACGCCCGTGCCAGGCGCCACCACGAGCGTCAATACGATTAACCCTGCAATTCAGGTTCAGGGCCCTTATACCGGCAGCGCGGAGGGGAGAATGCCGTTTTCCGGAAAGCTTTCCCTGCGCGACGCAATCGAACGAGGCCTCCGTTCTAATCTGGGCGCAATCGGCTCTTCACACGCCGCGGGTCAAGCGCAGGGGCAAACCAGGGTGGCCCGCGCCGCGCTGCTCCCCAACGTGAACGGCAGCCTGTCCGAGACCGTGGAACAGCTGAATTTGCAGGCGGCGGGTTTGCGCTTTCGTATCCCCATACCCGGTGCGTCAATACCTTCTGTGGTGGGCCCCTTCAATTATTTCGATCTTCGCGCGACGCTCTCACAAAGCGTTGTGGATGTCGCCGCCTGGAAGAACCGCCGGTCAGCGGACGAGAATCTTCAGGCAGCGCGGCTTTCCTCGAACGATGCCCGCGATCTTGTTGTGCTCGCGGTCGGCGGCGCCTACCTGCAGGTGATCGCGGCCGAGGCGAGAGTCCAATCGGCGCGCGCTCAGGTGGACGCGGCGAACGCCCTTTATCTGCAATCGGCGCAGCAGCGCAGCGTCGGATTGATCGCACAGATCGACGTGAACCGCACCCGCGTGCAGTTATTGACTCAGCAGCAGCGCCTGGCATCTCTGCGGAACGATCTCGCGAAACAAAAGATCAATCTGGCCCGGATGACTGGCCTGCCGCCGAACGACCGCTTTGACCTTGCGGACGCGGTTCCATTTGCCGCGGCGCCAACGCTCACTCTGGAGGATGCGCTCAAGCAGGGTTTCAGCGAGCGCTCGGATTTGAAGGCTGCCGAAGCGCAGGTGCGGGCCGCTGAGCGCGCCCGGACGGCGGCGCGGGCCGAACGGCTGCCCTCTGTTTCGGTAACCGCGGACTATGGCGTCATCGGGACGAATCCGGCGCACGCCCACGGTACATTTTCGGTGATTGGAAGCCTGCGATTCCCCATCTGGCAAGGGGGCCGGATTGAAGGAGACGTCGAGCAGGCCGATGCGGCTCTGGCACAGCGGCACTCGGAACTTGAGGATACGCGCGGACGCATTGAGGCCGACGTCCGGAACGCTTATCTCGATCTGGACACGGCGAGGGGGCAGGTGGATGTCGCACGGGAAAATCTTGAGGTCAGTCAACAGAACCTGACCCTAACCCGTCAGCGTTATGAAGCCGGAGTGAGTGACAACGTGACGGTTGTGCAGTCACAGGAGTCTGTCGCGGACGCGGATCTGGATTTCATAAATAGCGTCTTTGCATTTAATATTGCAAAGCTCAGCCTCGCGCGGGCAATCGGTCGCGCCGACGAAAAACTACAGCAGTTTCTTACGGCACGACCGCGATAGTACGTATTTGTTGTCCTAAAACGCGCGGAAAATCCGCTTATCTTGTTTAGCAGCCTGTGGCGGAAGTGCGGAAACACTGCGCACCGGCGTGCGCGGGTCAATGGATTCAGCTTGTTGCAGAGCCGTCACCGGGAGTAAGCAGTTATGCCCACAGGCTGTTGGGAGCGGCTCGGAATGCAGTGCCGGGGGGCCAGCATATCGGCTCAGATGACATTCCCTTACAGTCTTTTTGCGCTTTTTTCGCAACTCCGGCTATTCCCCGGCGTTTAAACAATCAGCATGAGACGTTTGATTGCTATTTCCGCCGCGGCATTCGCGCTGTGCTGCTTCGCACGCGCGCAGAACGTCGTAACCGGCGGATACGGAAATTCGCGAACAAATGCGAATCTTTCGGAACCCATTCTGAATCCCGCGAACGTCTTACCGAATTCTTTCGGAAAAGTATTCTCTTTATCGGTAGATGGCCAGATTTACGCCCAGCCTCTTTACCTGCAAAACGTCTCTGTGCCCGGAAAAGGCGCGCACAACGTAGTGTTTGTCGCGACGATGCACAACACCGTATACGCTTTCGACGCCGACGGCGCTTCCACTCCTTTATGGAACGTTAATCTGGGGCCCGCGGTTCCGACTTCCAACTACACCTCCGACATCGGCGAATACACCGACATCTCGCCCGAAAACGGTATCCTCGGGACGCCTGTAATTGACGATCTGACTGGAACGATATATGTAGTTGCGGCCAGTTTCGAAAGCGGAAAATATTTCTATCGGCTGCACGCTCTCGATATCGGTAGTGGCGCCGAGAAATTTAGCAGCCCTTCGGATATCAGCGCCGCGGTAATGGGGCTCGGCGACAACAGCACGAACGGCAGTGTCGTCTTCGACGCATCGCAGCATCTGCAGCGCCCCGCTCTTCTTCTCGCGAATGGCGTGGTCTACGTTTCCTTCGGTTCGCATGGAGATGCCGTTCCGTTCCACGGATGGATGATGGGCTACGACGCCCGCGCCGTGAACAAGCAAGTCTCGGTTCTCAACACCAGCCCGAATGGCGGCGCGGGCTCCATCTGGCAATCGGGACGCGGTCCGGCAGCCGATGAAAACGGAAACGTTTACGCGGTTTCGAGCAATGGCGATACCGACGGTCGCAGCAATTTTTCAAACAGCGTGATGAAACTGAATCCCGCGGATCTCTCGATTGCCGACTGGTTCGCGCCCTTCAACTTTCAGTTCCTGACGGATACCGACGACGACTTCGGCGCTTGCGGGGCCATTCTGGTGGACGGCACCAATTATCTGATCACCGCCGGCAAACAAGGCGTTCTCTACCTGCTCGACCGCGATCACCTTGGCCACCTCGGCGCGGAGGATGCACAGATCGTCCAAAGCGTGGATACCAACAGCTTCGGTATCTTCAACGTGGCCATGTGGAACCGTCCGGATGGCGCTTTACTGTACCTGCATACCGCGAATTCAACGGTCAACGCGTATCGTCTTGTGAATGGGAAGCTTTCCACCACGCCGGTGGCGCAGAGCCTGAATGGTTTCGCGATTCCGTTTCAGGGTATGACGGTGTCGGCGAACGGCGTCACGCCCGGAACCGGCATTCTGTGGGTGCTGGCGTCGGCTTCGTATCCCCTGCCGTCACATGCTGTGCTGCACGCCTACAACGCCGACGACATGAGCGAAATTTGGAATAGCGACATGACCGGCGCCGACACGGTTGGGTCGTGGGTGAAGTTCGCGAACCCGACGGTGGCTAACGGCAAAGTCTACGTTCCAACCGGCGGGAACCAATTGCTGGTGTACGGGGCACTGCCGACCACTACAAACTCCTCGCCGCTGGTCACCAGTATCGTGAACGCGGCGAGTTATGCCAGCGGGCCGGTTGCGCCTGGCGAGATCGTTGCGATTTTCGGTCAGAATCTTGGACCGAGAGAGATCGCGGTCGGCGCATTCGATGAAGCCTACGTGCTTCCCGGTCACCTTGCCGCCAGCCAGGTGACTTTCAACGGCGTGCCCGGACCGCTGATTTATACCTCATTCGGAGCCATTGCGGCCATTGTGCCCTATGAAGTCGCGGGAACCGACCAGATTGCGGTACAGGTGACCTATGGCGGGCAAACTTCTCCCACGCAGATTGTGCCCACCTCTTTGGCAGCGCCCGGCGTGTTTTCCGCGGACGCATCCGGCAGCGGCCCCGGCGCAATTCTCAACAGCGATTACACCCTCAATTCGCCTTCGAATCCCGCCGCTACAGGGGGCGTGGTGGTGGTGTATGCGACGGGCGGCGGTCAAACGAATCCACCTGCAAAAACGGGCTGGATCACGGCCGCGGCTGCGTCGTTGTCCGCCGATGTGACCGTAACGATAGGCGGGACTCCCGCTCAGATTCTCTATGCGGGCAATGCGGGCGGCGAGGTAGCGGGCGCGATTCAGCTGAATTTGCAACTGCCCGCCGGGGTGTCGGGAACTTTGCCCATTGTTTTGACGATTAGCGGTCAGCAGAGCCAGGCTACGGCTACTGTTTCGATTCAGTGACGGTACACTTTCGGCCCAGTCTGCTCGGGCGGGTCAGGTTCACCAAATGTGATTTCCGATTCCGCCGCGAACTTACGATAATCACGGAACTGCACCACGTTCAGGCTTCGCAAAGTCGGGCTGCCCATTGTGATCTCTTCGCGTAATGGCAGCAGGAACTTCTTCCCGCCCACATCGCTCCACTCGTAATCGATGGCCGTGCCCGCGGACCGCAACGGAAACCCAGCCGGCGGGTCGGCGATTTGTTCGATTCGCAGCACGTAGTTGGTTCCATTTTCGATGAACACATATCCGTGATGCGCCGAGATTGTGCTGAGCGGCGGACCTCTCTTAGCTCCGAACTGCAGCTCGTAAGTGGACTTCTTCTGTTCCACCTCATAACGGAATACGTGGGTCATGCGGCCGCGCAGATTCGTCCAATGGTCCCAATGGAATTGGGCAGTATGGGGCCAAAAAATTTGCGCCATCACGCCGCCGAAATCGCCTTCCGAAATGGCGCCCCCAACGGATCGATAAGGCACATTGGTGGGCCTGCCGTTGATGGTGGTCAGCCTGTAGCGCTCCCGCATATCCGCAAACCCCAGCTGCAACGAGAGCACATCCCGGCCCTTCCAACCGCTTTCCTGCCGGTTCTCCGAGCGGTCGATAATCAAATTGCAGAGAAAATTCGGAAGATCTTTGATATATGTAACGGCGCGCGCGGAAGCTTTGTTAATGATTTCGCGCTGTTCTTCAATGGATGGCCCTGGCAGCCTGGGCCAGGTCGTCTCGGGTAACGTAACCGCGAGAGCGGTATTGCCGGATCCGGGAGACATGATCGGCGCTGCCGCAACGGGAGGCTCGGCCACGTCGGGTGTCCGCATCGTAATCACAGATGATTTCGAAACTGCATCGGCAACAATTCCGAACGAGAGGTCGTCAATGGTTACCCGCCCTTTGCCCGTCAACATGACGCCGATCGCTATTTCTTCGATATCCTCATCGATCTTCCGCACAATTTCGAGGCCGGTCCAGTCGCTGGAGCGCACTTCCCGGTAATCGAGGTGCTGCGAAAGATTTTGCGCGTTCAAAGGCTCTCCGGCGCCACCCGGTCTCAACCAGAGGCGGGCGAAGTTTTCTTTGCCCGCGTGTTGCAGGCGGAGAGTTGCATGCAGCCTTACCGTTCTGCCGCGATAACGGGCCGCATTGAACTCCTGCAGAAGCGTCCCAAAGGTCTCCGGCGGCGCGGAAGCGGGCGATTCAAGTGCCGCGCACGCGCCGCCGAAGCGACAGCCTTTTGCGGTCACCCCGGCCTTAAATGGCTTGTGAGCGGCGTCGCCTTCCGGCAGAACCTTCCACCCCTGCGGCAGCGTGCCCGCGGGGCTTTCGGTGAACCGCGGATTAACGGGTTCGAGGGCCATTGCCCGGTTTGGCAGACTATCCGTAACCAGCAGCAGCATATCTTTCGCCCAGACCGTTCCCGCGCCCGCCGACAGCACGCCCAAGACGATGGTTTCGGCGTCAGGGTCCACATAAAGCGTTGCGTCGGACCGGGTCCATTCGGCGCTGTTCACGCGGCTATCGGTAAGGTTGTCGAACAAGCCCATCGGCTGTTCAGTGCGCGTGGGGCGATTCACCCGGAGCCACAGTTGGGCACTGTCCGCAAGGCTTGCCGGGTTGACGCGAATCCAGGCGCTGAACCGGACCGTTCTGCCGCGATACGGCTTCGCATTCAGCGTTTGCTCCATGCTGCCCTGCATGGGGGAACTCTGAGACTTTAACGGTGGAAGAATTACCGCGCAGGGTGTCGCGCCCTCGCGCCGCGGTTCGAGGCGATAACCAGCGTCGCGGGCTGCCGGTTCGAGCGTCCACGTGCCCTCCGCGGGCGGCTGTTGAGCGATTGCGCTAAAGGCCGCCGAGAGGAAAGTCGCGGCGATAACGCCCGTGAATGCGCCGCGCACCATAGGCTTTGTTATATCAGGACCACTTATATCATCGGACGTAACCGGCGTTAAATTCTGCGGTAAGCCAGCACGGCGTTCAGCCCGCCAAACGCGAAGCTGTTCGAGAGCGCGTATTCGAAATCGGCGCATCGCCCGGTATTCGGGATGCAATCGAGATCGCACTCGGGGTCATGCTCGCTGAAGTTGATGGTGGGCGGCATAAAGCCTTTGGTAAGGGCCAGAATGGCAGCGGTGGATTCAATCGCTCCCGCCGCCCCCAGAGTATGCCCGTGCATGGCCTTGGTCGACGACATTGCGATCTTCGAAGCGTGCTCTCCGAAGGCCAGTTTCAGAGCCCGCGTCTCGGTGGAATCGTTCACCGAGGTCCCGGTTCCGTGCGAATTCACATAGCCGACCTGCTCGGGGCCTATGCCCGCGCCCTTCATGGCCATGCGAAGCGCCTTGGCCGCGCCTTCGGCCGAGGGTTGCGTAATATGGTGCGCATCCGCCGACATACCGAAGCCTACAATCTCCGCAATCGGAGTCGCGCCGCGCGCCAGCGCATGGTCCAGCGTTTCAATGGTGAACATCGCCGCGCCTTCACCCAGCACCATGCCATTCCGGTCCTTCGAAAATGGACGGCAGATGGTGGGTGAGACCACTCGCATTGCTTCCCAGGCCTTCAACAACCCGTAGCTAAACGGAGCTTCGCTGCCCCCGGTGATCGCAAAATCCGCCATGCCGGACCGCACCATCGTGTAGGCCTGTCCGATGGCGTGCGCGGAAGAAGCACACGCGGTCGCGATGGTAAACGCGGGGCCGGTAATGCCGAATTCCAGCGAAACTGCGCTCGCGCCGGCATTCGCCATAGTTTTCGGAATGGTCATGGGGTGAACGCGGGTCTTGCCCATCTTGTAGACGTCGAAAAAGCCCTGATCTTCCGTTACCTGCCCGCCGATGCAGGAACCTGTGACGATCGCGGCGTTTTCCAGCAGATCCCGCGTCCACTCAATTCCACTCTGCTTCACGGCTTCGCGCGCCGCTACCACGGCGAACTGGGCGAACCGGTCGATCATATCGGACTCTTTCGCAGTGAAATGATCGGCTGAAGAATAGCCCGTAACCTCGCCACCCAACTTGAACCGCAAATCCCAATCGCCATTGCGCGCGAGCGGAGCGATTCCGGAGCGCCCGCATCGCAGCGACTGCAGAAACTCCCCGAGGTTATTTCCCGCCGAACAGATTACACCGATACCGGTGACTACGACTCTGCGCATCAGGAGGCAGCGGGCGCGGAATCGGCAGAGGGGTTCGTCTGACCGGCGAGCTTGCGCACTCCTTCCACCATGTCGCGAACGCTGCGGATTGTCTTCACTTCTTCATCCGGAACATTGATGTTGAATTCGTTTTCCAGCGCGAAGATGATGTTAACCCCGTCCATCGAATCAATGCCCAGTTCCTCGAAACTGCTGTCGAGGGTGACCTGCGAGAGCTCTTTGCGCTGCGTCTCGGCAATAATGCGCAGCACACGCTGGGTCAGTTCGTCGGTTGCGCTTCCGTCGATGGGGGCGGCGGGCGTTATTTCATCGGGCATAGGAGTTGAGTAACAGTTTCAAAATGATAACCCTTTTCGAGCAGGGCCGGCATAATCCGCCGCACCGCTTCGAGCGTGGATTTTACATCCGGATCTTTCAGGGTACCGCGACCGTCGTGTAGACAGATGATATCGCCATCCTTCGCGCGGCGGAGGACGCGTTGTGCGATGGCTTCGGCCGGCAACTTCCAGTCAAGCCCGATGATTGACCACATCACTCCGGTAAGGCCCAGGTGATGCTGCATTTTATGAAATCCCGGCCATCGGACACCGTACGGCGCGCGCAGGAATGCGGGGGCGCAGCCGACGGCATCGATAATCGCTTGCTGCGCGCGAGTGAACTCGGAATCGATATAACTGGCGGATTTCAGCGCGAAGTTTGGATGCGTGTGCGAGTGGTTGCCGATTTCATGACCCGCCTGGAATACCGCTTTGGAAATGTCCGGCATTGTGGCAGCACTTTGCCCCACCTGGAAGAACGTCGCGCGAGCGTGATATTGCGCCAGAATTTCGAGCAGAGCAGATGTTGACGGGCTTGGTCCGTCGTCAAATGTAAGCGCGATCGCGCGCCGTCCAGGCTTTCCACGCCAAACTGAGGGACCAAATACGCACGAAGAACGACCGCGGACCGCCCATGCGAGGGATGAAACAGCGGTGCCCGCGGCGAGCAAGGCCGTGGCGCCTGAGGGCATTTAAGAAGGTTATCACGGTATAAGCGGCTATTGAACATCCACCGCGGCCAAAAATACACCCTCTCTATCGCGCAAGGGCGTTAATGATGGCGGTCACGCGGTCTCGGTATGTATTCGCGTAGGGCACGCCGCCGCTGATCCGTCTGCCCATATCGAAGACGGCCTGATCCGGATCGCCCGCCAGTTCCAGATAGTCGCCGCTCCCTTGGTTATGCAGCCCGATCGCTTTTGCCGGAACAATAAGGTCCGATTGCGTAAAAAGCCGGTCCCAGTCGTCGTTTGAACTGACATCGGCTATAACGTCCCCGGGAAGGTCGCGCCACTGGAAAGCGTAGAAATCAAGAGTATTGTTTTCGCCCGTGTAGGTCTTGATGAAGGCAATTAGCTTTGCATAATTCGGGCGACCCGTGGTTTGGATATAGCCGCGGCCCCGGAACTTCATGAAGTCCGCTTCGAGAATGTATCCCGTATCGGCGGGGGCTGTGCTGGTGGGAAAGTCCGGACGCGGATAGGCGGCCCCGCGCCACCTTCCGTCAGTGGTATTCATCGCTGAGGCAGCCATCGCCTTGGCGCCGTGAGCCTTATTGAAATGGGCACTGTTGAAACAGTCGAATGCGTGTTTGTTGCCGTCGAGAGTGTTGTACGATCGCTTCAGAGCGGGGATGGCATCGAACAAATAACTCAATCCGCGAAAGCCGGCGCGCCCTATTTTCTCCGACTTGGGCGCAAAATCGGCGCGACATTCGTTTGCGAAAATGCTCATCAAACAGAGGAACTGAAAGGGAGTCGCCGTGCTGCCCGTCAGGTCGTCAATATTGTTCCAGAACGCATGAAAGCCAACGCGGTTTTGGGGAGTGTCCACCACTCTAACGCCCGCCCACGCGCCTTTTCCCGCGAAATTGGTGTTGAACCACGCCAGGAAATGATCGCCGAGTTTCTGCTTGCTCCAGGTGTCGATATCCTCCGCTGTCTTGAGTGTGGCGGTGTTGATGGCACTCACCTGAGCGAGCGTAATCGGCATGATTACGATTACTATAAACCGAAAAACGGATTTGCCGCTGCCGTTATCCATGCCATCGCCGCGGTTAGGTGATCTCACCTGCCGCGCTGTGAACATAATGCGGGACTTTCCGCCGCCGGCTAGTGTGCCGAGTTAGAAGTTCGTTGACTAAGAATGACGCACTCTTATCGGAAAAAGTGATCCTCCTAAATTGGCGGGCTACATTTCCAACGCTCCTGACACGCTTCGGAACGGCGGAGCGGCAATTACCAACCGCCCCGCGGGATGCCATCCTGGATGCCGTCCCGCCCACAATTGGTTTTTGCGACGAATTTCTAACTCAGGAGACTATTGTGCCATGGCCCGCGCGTCTTTACGCGCGCGCACCTTATGCATCAGCAGCACAATGAATCCGCAGAGAAAGCAGGCGATGGCCAGGTAGCGAAATACGTCCACGTAAGAGGCCGCGGCGGATTGTGCGTTAAGCGTCCGGTCAATTACTTCGTATGCGCGCCGGGAGGCGACGTTTGGCGGCGCCACCGCGGACATAGCGCCGAAAACGCTTGAAAAAGTGTGGTTCATGGAAGGATTGAACGGTGTCAGGTTTTGAGCAAGCAGCGCGCGATGAATTTGAACGTGCCGGGCAATCAGGGTGTTGACGGTGGAAATCCCGATGCCGCCCCCCACGTTGCGCAGCAGGTTGAAGAGCCCGCTTGCGTTGCCCATCTGCTCATTCCGAAGCGTGGCAAGCGACGCCGTTGAAAGAGGCACGAAGACCATGCCCGACCCCACGCCGCTGATCACAATCGGCCAGAACAATGAGGTCGGGCTGATTTCGAGAGTGAGTCCGCTCATCCAGATGCTGGTGAGTCCGAACACCGCGAAGCCACTGATGATTAGCCAGCGATTGTCCAGGCGACCGGTCAGTATACCGATGACCGGCATGATTGCGATAGCTCCAAGACCGCGCGGGCTTACGGCCCAGCCGGCCGCGACCGCCGAGTAGCCGAGCAGGGTCTGATAAAAGAGCGGCAGAAGCGTAACAACTCCGTAGATCACACCGCCGAAAAGCCCCATCAGCAGACAGCCGAGCGCGAAATTTCTGTCCTTGAACACGCGCAGGTCCACCAGCGGCGCATTCGCTGTCAGTTCGCGGACGAGGAATGCGGCGAGTGCGAGGACGAGGCAGAACGTGGTCCAGCGAACCCATTCCGCCCCGAACCAATCGACCTCCTGGCCTTTGTCGAGAATAATCTGGAGTGCGCCAAGCCAAAGGGCCAATAGTCCCAGCCCGATCGCGTCGAGGCGACCGGGCTTCGCGTCGCGGATATATGGCGGGTCTGTGACGAAGCGGGAAATCATACCCAGAGCGAGCACGCCGATGGGAATGTTGATGTAGAAAGCCCACCGCCAGGAGTACTGATCGGTAAGCCAACCGCCGAGAGTGGGGCCGAGCACCGGCGCAACTACGACGCCGAGACCGTACATCGCCATTGCCATGCCGCGCCGGGCGGGAGGAAAGCTTTCCATCAGAATCGATTGGGAGAGCGGCTGAAGCGCGCCGCCGCCTGCCCCCTGGAGCGCGCGCGCTATGAGAATCAGGCCAAGACTGTTCGAGGCCCCGCACAGAAATGAAGAGCCCGTGAAAATGACTATGCAGGCGAGCAGGAAGCGCTTGCGCCCGAAACGCAGTGAAAGCCAGCCGCTTGCCGGCAGCACGATGGCGTTTGCTACCAGATAGCTGGTAAGCACCCAGGTCGCTTCGTCAGTTGTGGCCGAAAGGCTGCCGGCGATATGCGGAAGCGCCACGCTGGCGATGGAGGTATCGATAACCTCCATGAATGTCGGGAGCATCACCGAGACCGCGATTAACCACGGGTTCACTCAGGCGACGGCAGCGCGCGGCTTTCCATTGGATGTTTTCTTACGTTGCGGAAGTGGCGGCGTGCCCCGTAAGTTGGGCTGCGCGCTCACCAGGTGCCCATCTTCAATACAAGGCCGGTTGTAAAACGAAAGCCACGTTGCGCGCCGCCGCCGTTATAATCATGCAGATATTCCAGATTCGCGATCTTCAATGACAGCGCACCATTGATCGTGTAATCCACCCCGCCCCCGACCTGGACCGCGACAGCGCTCAGGTCGGTTTGCGAGGTGTACTGGGAGTGAAGCTCATGACGATCCGCATCGGGCGTCTTTTGACTAAAAACAGACGCTTTGCGATCGGGATACATGGTTTCGGTCGTTAGCTTTTCGACGCCGGCCCTGGCGTGAATATACGGCGACCAGCGGCCAAGATCCCGAAACGTATAGCGCGGACCCGCCAGAAGCCAGGTCGCATCGCCGGTCACATCCTGTTCGGGTTCGAGAATCTTGCATCCGCCTATTTCCGCTTCAATCGCAATGTTGCGGCTGAGATTGAATACCGCGTCGCCGGAACCGCCGTTGCAGCGCAAAGTATCTTTCCCGCGGCCAGCCTGCACGTACCCGTATTGGACGGCCAGTTCGAACGGTGCGTACAATCTCTCATTCCGATACCTTGGCGTGATCGTCACAGCGGCGCTGTCGTCAGCGGGCAGGTAAACGGCTACTCCCCCGCGAGTGTCGCGATGCCACGGCACTTCGCCGCGAAGAATGTTGGCCATCGACCGCGAAGGATTCAGCAGCCCGCGCGCGAGAATTCGCACGGCCCTGTTGTCGGTTCTCGATTCGATGCGTTTGATTACAAAGCGGTCGATCGCGTCTTCGCCCAGCATCCAGGTCATCCCGATTGCGGGCGTAATCACGTGATCGACCAGGCCCTGCTGCGGAAATTTTGCCTGCACCTTTCCGATTGAAGCCTCGCTGATCGGGCCGATTTCAAACTGCGTGCTATACGCCCACGACCATCCGGCTGCGCGCAGGCGGCTCCTCCAGTAGTCCCGATTACGTCCGAATTCCGTTCGCTGGTATTTAGTGTCGTTCTGCACAAACACAAAACCGGCGACGGCGCCTTCCATCGGGTGCCCAACATAGTTGATGAGGAAGGCATCGCCGTCAGCCCAGCCATGCAGATTCCCGGCGGCACGCGCCCAGCCACTGAAGAAGGGTCCGCCTAACCCCGCCCGTGTGTCCGGTTCCGTCGCGACGCGGAATGTGTGCTGAATGGCAAGGAATATCAAGGATTCCTTCAGCAGCGGAAGCCACTTGATGCTCGATCCCTCCGGATTTAGCGCGGGCAGGTGCGGAAAGCTGTCGTCGGCCGTGTTCGGAACAGGCGGAGGAGAATCCGGGTCGGCTGCGCGAATCGGGCTGCAGAGCACGAGCAGCAGCAGAACAATGGCAAGATGCCTTTTGCCGTCATGGCCGATTCTCACCGTAACCATCTTTGCGAATCCAACAAAGCTACCGCAATGCATTTCGCCGGGCGGGTGAGGAGAACCTTACAAACCCGGCGAATTGCTTACAAAGCGGCGAACGGGTTGAAGTTGGTCCGGCGGTCGAAGTAATCGACTCCTTCCGCCCGTTTGAGAAAGTTCACCACGGCATACGTCAGAGGCGTTGCGATGATCTCGTAAACCACCTTGAACAAATATCCCGAGAGAATCACGTTCGCCACCACTCCGAGCGGCTGACCCCAGAAAATAATCGTAATCACAATGGTGGTATCCACGAACTGCCCCACGATAGTGGAACCGACCGTGCGCGTCCACAGCATCTTTCCGTTAGTCCAGAGTTTCATTTTCGCCACTGTCAAAGAGTTAGCGAATTCGCCGGCCCAGAAGGCGATCAGACTCGCGATTACATTCCGGGGGAGCACGCCGAACACAGTTTCAAAGGCGGCCTGATTCTTGAATTCGGGTGCGGCCGGAAGCCACACCGCGAAGCTGCCAAAAGCAGTCATAACGATGCTTGCCATGAAGCCCGTCCAGATGGCTTTGCGGCCCGCGCCGTACCCGTATACCTCGGTAAAAACATCCCCGAAAATGTAGGTGATGGGGAAAAGCAACTGTGCCGCGCTGAAACGAAACCGGCCCATGGCCACGAACTTCGGGGCCACCAGATTCGAGACCAGCAGGATAACAACGAAGATATTGATTAGTACCGGCAGATACTTGTATTGTTTTTCCATTATTAGTGAGCCCGCGTACGCGCGTCCATGCCTGTTCAGATGTGGGGAATCGAATGATCGCCCGTAACAGCCAGAGTAAGTGGCGGCGAATCGACCCGGAAAAGCGACCACGGACCGGGGATCCACGGGTATCTTGAAACGACGTCCTCATTTACCTCAATGCCAAGCCCCGGCGCGCGCGACACGATCAGTTCACCCTTCTCGATCTGCAGCGGCTGCTTCAGAATCTCGGTTGCGATCGGAAACGAATACATCCCGGGCTTTCCACCGTCGGTGTAGCAGGGATACTCGAGCCACTCCACCACACTGTCAGGCCAGCAAATTCCCAGTTGGGCGGCGGCGAGAATTTCGAGGTCGGTGCCCCAGGCGTGAAACGCGAAGCGAAGCTCGCGGCGGGCAATTAAATTGAAGAGCCGCTTCGCCAGGGCGAATCCTCCCTGGCAGACAACGTCCATTTGAACGTAATCGACGGCATCGGAATCGATCAGCGCGAGAAAGCCGGCTTCGTCGGGTTCATGCTCGCCCGCCGCAAGAGGAATAAACTCGCTTTCGCGGAGGCGCGCATAGGCGGCGTGGTCCGCGGGCGGCATTGGCTCTTCGAGCCACAGGGGATCGTACTCGCTCATGGCCTCTGCAACGCGGGCCACGGTTTCCGCGGAGTAGCTTCGGTCGCCCATTCGCCACCACGCGTGCGCATCGATCATGAGATCCACGCTGACGCCCACCGCTTCGCGCATGAGCCGAACAGTTCTGATATCTTCGTCCGGGCCTGACGCGGTCCGCATTTTGTACGCGCGAAAGCCGAGTTCCGCAATCGCGGCGGCCTCTTCCGCATACCTCTCCGGCGACTGATACATCCCGGCGCTCCCGTAGAGCTTGATCCTGTCGCGCACACGACCGCCAACCACTTCAGAAACGGGGACTCCCAAAGATTTCGCGAAAATGTCCCAGAGAGCCACCTCCACAACGCAATACGCCTTTACCAGTTCCCTGTCGGCCTGGCCCGGCCCTGTTTCAAAACGAACGCGCAGAGCATCGGGGTCGGCCAGCGTGACACCTTCGAGAAAAGGCGCGACAACATTGCGGATCGCTTCGTAAACGAGTTCACTGCCGGGACCGGGCGCGTAACCCGTGAGCCCGTTATCGGTGTCAACGCGGATCAGCATCGCATCGCGCTTCAGAATGGTGCGCTCGCCGCCGTAGAATGGAAGCCGGATGGGATCGCCAAAGGGAAAGCTCATCAGGAAAGGCTGAACGCGCGCTAACTTCATGTCAGAAATCCACAGTAACAGGCATGTTCAGAAACCAACAATAACAGCATGAAACCCCTGAGCATCGATTGGGGACTGGTGGCAAGTACAGCGGAGAAGATCGCCTTTGCGTTTATCCTGACGCTGCCCATGGGCTGGTTTCGCGAAAAGGAAATGCACGCGGTCGGCATTCGGACTTTCCCCATCGTTGCGATTGCGAGTTGCGGTTACCTGCTGATCTTTCAGGGACCCGAGGCATCGGTTCTGAATTCGCGCGTTTTGCAGGGCTTGATTGCCGGCATTGGGTTTGTGGGTGGCGGGGCCATCGTGCGCGACGGCATGAGCGTTCATGGCACCGCAACAGCGGCGAGCATCTGGAACACGGGCGCGATCGGCGCCGCGGTGGCGCTCGGCAGATACGAAGTTGCCGTTGTTCTTTCGATACTGAACCTCTTCACTTTAAGGGCGCTCGCGCCTTTGAAGAAAAAGCTCGATGAGATGCCACAGGATGGAACGAATAAGTGACGAGCATCGCCGTTGGCCCGGTCGCCACAGCCAAACCACTGCCCGCCTTACGTTTTGCAATGTCGCCGCCGACCCGGGTTGGCGAGAGGCACTCTCATCCCCTGAAGCGGCGAGAGGCGCTGTGTCAAAATAGATTTTGAAACCCCTGATTTTCGCCCTCCCGCTGCTGATACTGGCGGCATGTGGGGGAGGGACGTCGCAAAAGGCCGAAACGCAGGCCTCCCTTCCGGAAGTTCACGTTGACCCGGCCACCGCCGGATCCATCTCGGGCCGAATCCTTTTTCAGGGTCAGGCGCCCGTGATGCCGGTTATTGATATGTCGTCCAACCCCCAATGCGAGCGACAGCACCATTCCCCCGTGAAAGCGGAACTGGTGGTGGTGAACGCGAACGGGACGCTGAAGAACGTGTTCGTGTGGATCAAAAGCGGTTTGCCCTCCGGGCGCTGGCCGCAGCCTCAGCAGGCCGCCCGGCTCGATCAGAACGGCTGCATTTATCAGCCTCACGTGCTGGGGATTATGGAAGGCCAGCAGCTGGAGATATTCAACGACGATCCGGTGAACCACAACGTTCATGCGGAGAGCGTGGTGAACCCCGCGTGGAACGAATCGCAACCGCCGCGCGCCGAACATAAGTTCAAGAAGTTCGAAGCGGAAGAGATTCTGTTTCCCGTCACGTGCAGCGTCCATCCGTGGATGCGCGCGTGGGTGGGTGTTTCGCCGCATCCGTTTTTCGCGGTGACCGGCGACGACGGTTCTTTCTCGCTCAAAGGGGTTCCGCCCGGAACTTATACAATCGAAGCGGTGCATGAGAAGTACGGAAGGAAAGAAGGCAAGCTGACCCTCGCCGCGGGTGGTAGCGCGACTCTGGAGTTTACATATGGCGGTTGAGAAAGCATCCCACCAGGGCAATCAGCGGGGCCTGTATCACGGTGGCCTTTATCGATGGTCGGTGCTGCTGGCCTTCTGCACGCTTCTGCTGGTGGTCGCGGGCGGTATGGTTACCAGCCGCGATGCCGGGCTCTCCGTGCCGGATTGGCCGCTATCGTACGGCAAGCTAATGCCACCCATGGAAGGCGGCATCCTCTACGAGCATGGGCACCGGATGGTTGCCACCACGGTGGGAATGCTGACCATTATCTCGATGATTTGGCTGCTGAAGGTTGAATCGCGCCGTTGGCTGCGGATTTTGGGCGTCGTTGCTTTACTCGCTGTAATTACCCAGGGAGTGCTCGGCGGGCTCACGGTGCTGTACCTGCTTCCGTGGTGGATTTCGTCCGCGCACGCGAGTCTGGCGCAGCTGTTCTTCTCCACGACGGTTGCAATCGCGCTTTTCACGTCCGATTGGTGGATACGCGGCCCCCGGCAGATCGGGGAGGATCCCAGGTATCCGGTGCGAGGCTTATCCCTCGCCGTGCCTGTTTGCGTTCTGGCGCAACTTTTTCTGGGCGCAGCGGCCCGCCACAAGGCAATTGGCTCCATTTACCATATCTGCGGATCTCCGATTGTTACGGGCGTGGTACTTTGGGTTGCGTTGCGAATCCTGCTGCATTACGCGGAGAACCGGGAGTTGCGAGCGATTGCAATCACACTGATTACCGTTACGTTTTGCCAGGTTTTCCTGGGTATTGCCGCCTATATGACCCGAATCGCTTATGCGGATGCGGTGCAGCCAATGCCACTGATGGTGACCTTTACCGTGCTGCATGTGGCTGTGGGAGCTCTCACCATGGCGACGAGCGTGGCTTTGGCAATTCTGATCCGCAGAAATATTCCGGATTCGAGAGTGGAATTCAGCCGCGCGGACTCGGTGGCCGCCGCCTGATGCGGCAGCCTGGCGAATGAAAGACTACGTCGCACTTACGAAGCCGCGGATCACCTGGCTCATTCTGATGAGCACGGCGGTCGGTTACTTCTTTGGATTGAAGCGCGACTGGAGCGCGGCGCGCGACTGGGTGCTGCTGCTGCACACGCTGGTGGGAACGGGGCTGATTGCGTCGGGGACCGCCGCGCTGAACCAGTGGTATGAGCGGTCATCGGATGCGCTGATGCGGCGCACCGCCGGGCGGCCTCTGCCCTCCGGAAAGATGACGCCGAATCGGGCGCTCGTGTTTGGAATCGTGCTCGCGGCAGCGGGATTTTTGGAACTGGCCATTGCGGTAAATCCGCTGACGGGGTTGCTTGGCGCCTTAACGCTGGGCGCTTATCTTTTTGTGTATACGCCGCTCAAGCAGCGGTCACACCTCTCGACGGTTTTTGGAGCCGTGCCCGGCGCGGTACCGCCCTTGATGGGCTACGCCGCATCCTATGGCGCACTGACGAAGGAAGCCTGGACTCTTTTTGCGATCCTGTTCGTGTGGCAGTTTCCGCACTTCCTCGCGATTGCCTGGATGTATCGGGACGACTATGCCCGGGCGGGTATTCGCATGTTGCCCGTGGTGGAGCCTGACGGCATGTCGACGGCGCGGCAGATCGTGTTGTATGCGTCGACGCTGATTCCGGTAAGCCTGTTCCCCGCCTTGCTGGGGATGTCGGGCCGCGTTTATATGGCGGGCGCGCTCCTTTTGGGCGGCTGGTTCCTCTATACCGGCGTGCGGGTTGCGTTCGACCGAACGAACGCGCGCGCGCGCAAGGTGCTGCTGGCGTCTGTGATCTATTTGCCGATGATCTACGGGCTGATGATATTCGATCCCCCTTCTTTCTGATGCGTTCGTATTTATTTGCCGCGATTCTGCTGATTGGCTGTGCCCCTGAAAAGCCGCTAAAGGTGTTGGGAGAGGTTCCCGATTTTGAATTGACCGATCAAACCGGCCATCCGTTCCGGCGGGCGGCGCTTGACGGCCATGTCTGGGTGGCGGACTTCGTTTATACCACCTGCCAGGGACCTTGCCCTCGCATGAGTTCGCACATGCGGACTTTGCAAAAGGCGACCGGACCTGGGTTGAAGCTGGTGTCGTTCACGGTGGATCCGGATAATGACACTCCGCCTGTTCTGGCGGCTTATGCGGAGCGCTTCAGCGCGGATGGCGCCCGGTGGAGCTTTCTAACGGGAGATAAGGACACGCTGAATACGCTTGACCGCGATGCCTTCAAACTGGGAGTGCTCGGCGCCGGGATGGATCACAGCACGCGGTTCGTACTGGTGGATAAGAAGGGCCGTATTCGGGGCTACTATGGCATCGCCGAGGGGAATCCCACGGAGAGGATCGCGAAGGACGCCGCCCGCCTCGAAAAGGAACAGGGTTGAATTTCTACGATTTCCTTCCCACGCTCAATGCTCTTCTGAACGGCACGGCGGCAGTATTGCTTGGCATTGGCTACTGGCTGATTCTGAATCGCAGACGCGATGCGCACCGGCGTGTAATGCTGCTTGCGTTTGCGGTCTCCACGGTGTTTCTGGTGAGTTATTTAGTGCATCACTGGCACGCGAAGTTTGTGTATTTCCAGGGGACGGGGACAATCAGGACTGTTTATCTTTGGATTTTGGGAACCCACACGGTATTGGCCGCCACCGTGCCGGTGCTGGCGATTCTGACGCTGAATCGCGGCCTGGCGGACCGGATCGATAAACATCGCCGGATTGCTAAATGGACGCTGCCGATCTGGATGTATGTCAGTGTTACGGGCGTGGTGGTTTATATGATGCTTTATCACTTTTAGGCTATGAACAACGAGCAGGCGGCGAGTTAACGCTTCACATCGCGTTGGTATCCTGAAAAGTTACCGCGCTGCGCCTTTTAATTCAGCCCTTCGGCCAAACGGAATCCCGTCTGTTCCCGGCGCAAATGCGCTTCCATGCCGATGGGCATCATCAGCATGCGACAGGAGAACCTTTGCACCGAGACGCCGAGCTTTTTCGTTACATCAATCTCAAACTGGCAGCGCTGGGACAGCCCACCAGTGCGACGAATGCCGACCCGTATTTCCTCGAACTGGCCGGCCCGCTGCTGCGGAACATTCATCAGAAAGATCTTCTGCTCGGGGGGCGCCTTTGCCCCGCGGACACGCGAATTCAGGATTACCTTGACAGCTGTTTAGGCGCCCTTTCCACGGCGCGTCTGCCCGCGAATACGTTTGTGCTCGACCGGCCTGGCCTGGCCCGCGCGATGTCTCTGCCAGCCGGGGAAGATTATTATTCGTCGCCCTATTTGAAGTCATACAGGGTTGCTCAGGGGATTCTGCATAACCCGAAGAGCGACCGCCGCACCACGAGAGGCATTTTTCATATCGTGGAAGGCGGGCTGCCGGTTCCGGCGGATAAGATCACAGTTCCCAAAGCGGCATTCGCCAGGTTATTGGAGATCGCTCTGCAGCCTCCTCCCGAAGTGCTGGCTCTTCCCTTCACGGCGAATCAACCTGACCAGGTTCGCCTGTTCGCCTCACTGCTGCTCCGTCCGGTGATTTGTCCCGCGACTGGCACGGAAGCCGAAAAGCGCATGGAAACGCGCTTTTTCGCGCCGGCCAGCTTAGTGAGCAATCTTGATTTCGTGGAGGGCATCTTCGGCAACGCGGGCGACCCCTATCTTCCGGAGAACGACGCCGCTCTCGATACCGAACACTGGAGCGGGCACACCGGTTGCGTCATACTGGCCCCTCATCTCGTCGGGCTGCCAAAGAAATCACTCGGCCTGCCACATTATGACCGCGCAACCGAACTTCAGCGCCGCGATGGCATGTGCTGGCGCGATGAGAATGAGCCGTACAACGGCGGCGAGGCGTTCAAGATCACCTGCCGCGACACGCGGGGCATCATCGTAACGGTTATTGCGGACAACTATTACGGCTATTGCAAGAAAGAAGTCAAGACGCAGATCAGTTACGCGGCTAATCTTTTCGGCCTTTGCGAAGAAGAGCATGCCGGCGGCGCGATCGCGTTTCCCGCATATGTGCTAGGCCAGGAATTCTATGCCGGGCGCACGGTGCTTACCAAGAAGGTCGTCTATGAAGAAGCCATGAAATTTCTTGGCGACCGCGTGGAACTGAAGCCGGAGCGTTACGCTGTCGACCGCGCTTATCCGGATATCTTCTATGTGCCGGAAAACGCCGATTTCCTTGTCGGCGAGGGCGTTGTGCGCTGGCCGCATAACGGCGGCAGCCACGAATTGGTTTTGCGCGCCGGCGAGACCTGGGTGCTCCCATGGGGCACCAAGATCCGCCTTGAGAAGCAGGCCGGCGGAACGCGTTGGCGGCTCATCGCTTCTCGCGCCGATGGCATCCTTTGTCATAAGCCATGCACGGTTTCCGGCGGCGGAAAATCGGAAATTTCGAAATCGCTCAGCGCCATCATTCTCAAGGGCCCGGTGTTCGTCGCCGATTACCACCAGGATATCGCCGCGGTTGCCGAAATTCTGAAGAAAGATTTCTCAGGCATTTACAAAAATCCGCACGATAGTGAGCGCGCCAAACGACCGATTCTCAGCGCGCAGCGTTCGCTCGGATCGGTCATCAAGCTCATTACTCCTTCGAGAGGCTACACGGAGGAGCACAATGCCTGGATCCGTTCGCTGCCACAAACAATCCGTCAACTGATCGTTACTGTTAAACGTTACTACCGCCCGGAATGGGGCGAGGATTGGGCACGATACTTCACGGTCGACCGCATCAACGGTTTCCTCGGGCACGAGTTGAAATTCGACAATCAGAACCTGGTTGGGAACTATCTGCGGATGGGTTACGACCCTGACGGATCCTGGCGCATTTATAAACTTCGCCCTGATTTCAAAGCGGCTGACAAGGTGCAGGTGGAAGATGATATCACCGCATCGGCGGTGCTTCCGCGCGAAAGCCTGAACAATCTCGATCCCGAATATCCGCATCGAAGCGTAAAGCTGGTGACGAACTGCGAGGCTCTGCTTTTTCAGCGGCCGGACGATGCGATTCACAGGGGCTTCGATAAAGATGCCGAAGCCGATCTCGCCGGACCGGGAAACTTCATTTCAAATTTCGAGCCGCTGACTGTCGACGATGCGCGCAGACTAGTGGATCACGTCGTGGAATTCGACCAATACTCAGCGCCGGTGAAGGCGCTGATCGAAAACTTTGTGAAGGCTCCGGCGACAACGTTCATTGTTTCTTCCGCGCATCCGAGAATCGTCGGCGGCAGCCCTTCGAAGAACCCCCGTTACCTGCAGCGCCGTCCAGATCTGGCCCATCCGCGCGATGGTTATCTTGCAGAGATTGGCACGCGCCTCGCTCGCGAAATTCCATCGGACATGCCCGCGCACTTTCCTGTGAACGCGGTTCTGGCCGGTCGCAGAAATAATCCGCCGGATTTCAAAGCGGGCATTCCGCCGCTCGCCGTATATAGCCCGATTCATTACCAGGAACTGCCGGAGCTGTTCATGGATTTCATTTGCAGCCTGACCGGGAAATCGCCTTCGACTACCGGCTTCGGCAGCGAGGGCGCGCTCACTAAAGGTCCATTCAACGCGCTCTGGCCGGTGGTGGATGTGAACAACGCGCTCGTCTCGGCGATTGTGACTGGCTACGGCGGCTTCACTACGGCGGCGGGTCACGTGGGGCCGAAGTATCGCGTGGATCATGACAACAGCATGCTTGTGCCGGAGATCTGGTGCCGCATGAGAACCTTCGAGCGTGAACCGCAATTCCTCATCGAAAAGGGTTATCTCGAAAAGGTGCCGGACTTCGAATTTGAAGGGAGAAGGATTCTTGCAAGCCGTCTCGGATACCGCATCACGCCAACCTTTGTGGACCGCTTTCTCGGCCGCATCTTTGAAATGCCCGGCGCGGTCTTTCCGGAGGATCTCCTCTGTCCCGAGAAGCAGGATTTGCCCGTCTTCGTGGCCGGAGTGGAGGCGATTTGCGAAGCGCAGCGAGGCGTTGCGCTGAACTACTTCGAAGATGGCAGTGTAGCCGCCGCTTGTCCGCCGATTCGGGCGCTTCTGCACATCATGGCCTACGGCCATTATGAAGGCAAGACAGTGGATGACGACAGCATCCGCTGTGTGTTCACGCGCGAAGCGATGCTTGAGAGCGATTGGTACAAAGAACGCCTGCTGGTAAAGCAGCAACGCGATGTCGCTCTGTGGACTCGCCACGTCTCGGCAACCGGCAGTGAGGATGCGCGGAACAGGCTGGCTCACGTCAGTTCGCCCGCGTATTTGAAAGAACTGACCGGCACCATCGGGGCGGATCCGTTCACAGGCCAGTCTTCCTGACAGAATGGTGGTACATGAACCGAAGAAAGTTTCTGGCCGGTGCGGCAGCGACTGCCGCCGCGGGCATCTCCGCGCAAGCTGCCGGCCGGCCCTCGGGACCAATTGTGGACACGCACGTCCATCTGTTTTCTCCCGATCTGAGGCGTTTCCCGCTTGCGGCCAACGCCACCTATAAGCCGACGCCGCTTCCCGTGGAAGAATACGTGCGTTTCGCGAAAGCCGCGGGCATCGACCATGCCGTGATTGTTCATCCCGAGCCGTATCAGGACGATTACCGGTATTTGGAATACTGCTTTACGCAGGAGCCATCGCCGGGCTTTTTCAAAGGCACGTGCCTGTTCGATCCGACAGCGCCGGAGACCCCTGACCGGATTGCGACTCTGGTTGGAATGAATCCGAAGCGGATTGTCGCGCTCAGAATTCACGAGACCCACAAACCTGGCACGCCCTCACTCACTTCGGGCCCCATCAAAGACCGCGATCTGCGTTCACCCGCCATGAAGGCCACCTGGACGCGCTGTCAGCAATTGGGCCTTGCCATTCAAATGCACTTCCTGCCATATTTCGCGCCGGAGATCGGTGAACTTGCCGGCCAGTTTCCCGATATGCCGCTCATTTTGGATCATATGGGCCGAATGGGGGAGGGAACCGCGCGGGACGCCGCGGCGGTCATCAAGCTGGCGAAACTACCGCGTTCGTACATGAAGTTCGCCAACATCGCGAGTTCGTCGAAAGAAAAATACCCGTTTACCGACGTGAAACCAATGGTGCGGCGCGCGTACGATGCCTTCGGACCGGATCGCATGATCTGGGGCTACTTCGGTCACGATGCCGCAAGCTTCAGCAAAGAGGTGGAACTCTTTGAGATGATGTTTGAATTCGCCAGGGAAGAGGATCGTCAAAAAATCCGCGGCAAAAATGCCCTGAAATTGTTTAAGTGGGTGTAAAGCCTGAACCTTCCGCTTGCGAAATGCGTTGAGTAACTAATAGAAGCCATACTAATAGAAGCCATATGATCAGAACACTTGCGGTTGCCGGGCTGTTAACCTTCGCTGCTTCCGCCCAGACAGCGCCGCCTGCCGCCCCGCTTACATTCGAAGTGGCATCGGTCAAGCCGGCCGCGCCATTGAACCCGGCCATGATTATGGCCGGCAAGATGAAGATTGGGCTGAACGTCAGCGGGTCCCGGGTCGATATCGGATTCCTGTCGCTCGCGAACCTGATTTGCCTTGCCTACAACGTCAAGGATTATCAGCTCTCGGGCCCGGACTGGATGCAGTCGCAGCGCTTCGATATCGTCGCAAAAATGCCGGACGGCGCTAATAAAGATCAGGTGCCGGAGATGTTGCAGGCCCTCTTGGTCGAGCGCTTTCATCTGAAGACGCACAAGGGCTCGAAAGAGAATTCGATGTACGCCCTGGTGGTGGCGAAGGGTGGTCCGAAGTTAAAAGAAGCGGCGCCAGTCACCCCGCCCGAGCCCGGCGCCGCCCCCGCGCCGATCAGCATTAAGCAGACAGGGGACGGGAAGGGAACCGTGAGTGCCGCGGGGCCGAATGGTCCCATGAAGATGAATATCGGCGAAGGCGGCGCAATGCATATGCAGATGAACATGACCACCGCGAACCTGGCCGTCTTTCTCACCCGTTTCGCAGGTCGCCCCGTGGTGGACGAAACACAACTCAAGGGGACGTATGAAATGTCGCTCGACATGCCCGCAGATTCCCTCCGCGCGATTGCCCAATCCGCGGGCATAGCAATTCCGGGCGCTCCCGGCGGCGGTGGCGCAGTCGGAGGCGCTTTACCTCTCGATTCCGCTTCCGATCCTTCGGGCAGTACGATATTCGCCACCGTTCAGCAAATGGGGTTGAAACTCGAACCGCAGAAGAAACCCGTCGAACTCATCGTGGTGGACAGCGTGGAAAAAGCCCCCATCGAGAATTAAACGCCGACTACCAGCCAAACTTTTCCACCGCATTGTCCCACCAACCGGGCCGAGTGTAGCCTTCGATCATCCACAACCCCGTCGCACTCCGCTGGGCAGGAAACAGAATGCTCTTGCCATCAGGGGAGAGACTCAGGCGAATCCCCGGATTGCTGTAGCTGCCCGGCGCAAAATCCCTCGCGAATTCTCCGATGGTTTTCATCTGTTTGCTCGCGATATCCATCGAAAACAGAATGCAGCGAGTCGTCCCCACCCGGATTCCATACAACTGCTTCGAGTCCCGCGAGAAAGTCACCTGCGCGGTGTCGGGCGCCTCGAAACTTCGCGTCGTTTGCCCGTCGGGCGAGATCACAATCGGCCCGGTCCGATCCACATACGCGATCCATTGGCCATCGCGCGACCAGTCCGGCAAATTGGCGCTGTTGACCTCCCGCAGCAGGGTGGGCGCGGCTTCGCCCGAGGTCTTCGCAATCATCAGGGTCGTGCGCCCGCCGGCGTACTGCCAGTAGACAATCCTGCTTCCGTCGGGTGACCAGGATCCCCCGCGCTCCACAACATCATGTGCGTTCGTCAGCCGCACGGGCGGCCCCCCGCCAAGCGATGAAATCCAATTTGCGAAGCGCTGGTCCTTATCGGTGCGCGTATACTCAATCCGGTCCCCGGCGGGAGAGAGCGCGGATGTGCTGAATGCCGCCGTGCTGCCGGCGGGGAAATTGTCCGTCGATACGATCGGCCGTTCCTTGCCTTCACTCCGCATCCAGATTGCGCTGCTGCCCCCGCGCTTGCTCTCGAACACCATTTCATCTTTGTTCAAGGCCCACGCGGGCATGCCGGTCTGCACCTCCGACGAGATGACGCGCTCCACCGCCCCATCGCTCAGCGATGCCGACACAATCATATTGTCGAAAACCTCGCGTACGAACAGCAACTTATCGCCGGCAGGAGACAACGCGGGCTGGGTGTCATTCTGTGCCGTAATGTTCGCGGTGATCTGACGCTTCAGACCCGAATGCATTCCCACCAGCCACAGATTAAATCCACGGTCGGTCACCAGCGCCATCACGGCATTCGCGCCGCCCGGGAACCAGGACCAGCGTGGCGTGAAGCCCGTGTTCGGCAGAGTTTCCAGTATCCTTTTGGGCTGACCGGTGCCGGGCGGATACGGAAGCAACCAGACCTGACGGCCTCCCGTTACATCGCTCACCAGCATGATGGAGCGGTTGTCGGGCGAAAACTGAGCCAGCGGCGAATTGGAAAAATCAGCGGTGGCGAACGGGGCGGGTTCGTACTTCTTCAGCGGCGACCCCACGGGAGAGGCGGTCATAACGCCCAGTTTGCCGTCGAATACGACCCCGGCAAGCGCCGTCCCGTCGGGCGAGATGCGTGGGTAAACAGAGTCGATTGGCATCATCAGCTCGGGCTCGCCGCCAACCACCGATGCCGAATATAGGGCAAATCGCGGGCTTCCGCCTTTGGGGTTCTTTCCGCGAACAATCACATGCCTGCTGTCCGGCGACCACCCCGCAACGTACCAGTCTTCCGCATCCGGTGTAACCGGAGTCGCGGTGGCAGATTCGAGATAGCGAACGAAGACGCGCCGGTGCGGGGTGCTGCCAGCGGCGTACGCGAACGCCTTTCCATCGGGTGACCAGACAGCGCCCGTTGGGTGCTCCCAGACAACTTCCATCGGAGTGAAGCGGAGTTTTTCAGGTCCAGCGACCGGCCTCACGGCCGCAACCGCAAAAGCGATCAGCGCGAACACAATCAGCGCGGCGCCGAACGGCACTGCGACAGCACGCCAGACCGGGCGCGGCTTCGAGCGGACGGGCGCGGCAATGGATTCCGCCGCTGGAACCGCGATTGACGACGAGTTCTGCGACAGATGCTCTCTCACCTGCCGAAGCTCGCGGAATAAATCGCGCGTGGAGTCGTAGCGATCCGCGGGCTCCTTGGCAAGCAGGCGATCCACAATCCAGCGAAGCGGCGCCGGCGTCGCGGGCGGCAGGGGTTCAAATTCTTCGCGAATAATCGCGGTCATCGTCTCCGGCGTGCTGCCGCGCTGAAACGCGCGCTTGCCGGTCAACATCTCGTAAAGCACCAGCCCGAACGAAAACTGGTCCGATTGTGGTGTCAGCGCAGCTTCGCCGCGCGCCTGCTCGGGGCTCATATAGGCGATGGTGCCGATGGTTGTTCCCGCGTCTGTAAGCGCCACTGTGCGGGTCGCGTCGGCAGGTCGGTCCGGGGCTGCGGCCACCGCGGCCTGCTTGGCCAGGCCGAAATCGAGTATGCGGACGCGCCCGTCTCGCGCGATCAGAATGTTATCTGGCTTAAGGTCGCGGTGGACAATGCCCGCCGCGTGCGCGGCAGCCAGTCCGTCGGCGATCTGGACCGCGATATCGAGCGCCTTGCGTGGAGAATCGACTGGAGCGACCGGGCGACCGTCTATAAACTCCATCACAAGGTAGTCCGGGCCGACATCGTAGAGCTGACAAATATTGGGATGGTTCAGGGCGGCGATCGCCCGTGCCTCGCGTTCGAAGCGCTCGCTGAACGCCTCCCTCGACGTCTTGACGGCGACAATGCGGTCCAGCCGTGTATCCCGGGCCTTATAAACTTCGCCCATCCCGCCCGCGCCGAGCGGGGCAAGGATTTCGAAAGGGCCAAGGCGCGCGCCGGGCGTTAGAGGCATAGGTTAAGTCTCGAACGATTCTACGTTACGCGACGATCTAAGGTCTATTGGATCCTGCGCTTCGATTCCGCGACACACCGGCCACGTTTTCGTTACCGTGTCGCACGGTGTGCAATGCGTCACGAAGCCTGCGCAGATTTTACGATTCGATAACAACTCGGCGTCACGCCCGCCCTATAGTTCGATCAGAGAAGGCCTTGGCCCGTGGTTCTCCTCCGCCACACCTGTGTGGCCGAAGAAATCGCCCGGCACGTTGGCCTTAGAGGGAAGTCAATCACTTTCGGATGGGGAGATTACCATTGCCGGCGTGCTGCCGATGCTTCACGAAGGCGCCTTTGGGGGGGCCGGAGCCATCCGGCAAATATTCAGGACACGATTACAACGAAAGGAGACCATATGATTCGTACGATTCTTCGTTATTGCATAGCCCTCGCGCTTGCGGCCGGGGTAAATGCTGTCGGCCAGCAACTGCAGCCGAACCAAACCAGCGGTTTCGGAAACGGTCGTCTTGTCACATTTACTTATGAGCAGAACTTCGACTGCGTAGATCAGCCAGGCCTGGATCTCGATTTCAACCGAAAACCGGCACAGTCCGATCCCAATGAAATGCAGACGCCGATCTGTCAGGCCATCACCGAACCTTCCGCGGATCCAACCGGCGGGAACCTGAAACAGACCGCCCATCTTTATGTGCTGGTTCCCATGTTCTCGGTCGATAATGACACCAACCCGGCCGATGCGATGCCTTGTCCTTCCGGAGGAAGGCCGGGTGAACTCTGCGGCGTTGCGCTCGGCAAAGCGTTGATCTCGCTTTTCGGCGTTCTCCCCGAAGCCTGGAAGGCAAAAGTCAGCCCCGCCATTACGACTCAGTGCCCCGACGTCAACAACCCGGTACCCGGCACCTGCACCATGCACGCCTCTTCGGTTGACCTGTCGCGGCTCCTTTTCGCCGTCGGAAAAACGCCGGAGCCCACCGCACCGGTTTTTGTACCGACGCCCAACCACAGCCATGTTGTCGATAATGACCGCGTAAACGCGAAGGCGATCTGGTGGCAAGTCCGGCCCGTGCTCATCATGGCCCAGAGCGACTGGCCCTCGGCCGATGGTACGCGCGGCATCACCTCCTCAAAGGAAATGGACGCGGCGGAAGCTGCGGGCCGGGCCATTGAAGTCGGGTCAAATTTCTTCCTGTTCTTCAGCTCGGAAATGTCAAGCCACGCAGGCATGACTCACTAAGCACTGCCCCGCGTTGATGCCAGGCAGGTCATGGCTGTATTGTGGCCTGCCCTGGCTTCGCTCTCCTCACTCTCAAACCTGCGCCATTGGCCTCTGCCGCCCCTGCGGGGGTGTCCGCCCCGTTTCAGGAAATCTTGTTATCCATTTCGATCGCCACGCGTCTACCTGGTTTCATGCTGCCGCGGGAAGGCTCGATATGCCGCTCCTTGGCACTTGCTGTATCCGGCGTTACACGAAGCAGAAGCGGGGCGTTCGTAAACCGGGCGCGCGGAGATGTAACCTGCGTAAAGGAGAGCACACGCGAAATGTGGGGATCGGGCTGGTTCGAAAGACTGCGGCAGGATCTGAAATATGCTGTCCGGACGTTCGCGAGAAGTCCGGGATTTGTGGCCGTTGCCATGCTGTCTCTTGCGCTGGGAATTGGCGCCACAACAGCCCTGTTCAGCGTCGTCTACGGTGTTGTAATCGCGCCTTACCCCTACGCGCGACCGAGCGAAATCTGGGCGCCGGCGGTTACCGGCCCGCAAGAGGTGGCGCAGGGCTGGCATCAGTATTCGAGGCGTGAATACCTGGAGATCGCAAAGCTGCCGGTATTTTCGGCGGCCATGGCGACCGATCCGCAACTGGCGCTGATGACCGGCGAGCGAAGCCCTGAATCCGTTACGGCAGTGTCGGTGACCGGAGGAGCGTTCGATTTCCTGGGCGTCCGCCCCTTGCTTGGGCGTACCGTTCAGCCATTCGACATCGGGCCTGGCGGAGAGCCGCAGCCAGTGGTCGTGATCAGCTACAAATTCTGGCAGCGTATTTTCGGCGGCAGCAACGCCGCCCTGGGGGCAACGGTGGTGCTAAATGACGTTCCGCATACCGTCATCGGCGTGATGCCCCCGCGATTCGGATGGTGGACCAACGATGGCCTCTGGCGTCCGATGAATATGAATCTGAAAGAGACGAATTCCATTAACGCCATCGTGCGGCTGGCGCCGGGCGTTACCGCGGTGGCGGCTGCGCAGAGCCTGCATCAGCTCAATCAACAGTTTTCAATACAAAATCGCGGAGCTTATCCGAAGGGCAATTTCCGGACAGTCCTCCTGAACTACATGGACATCACGGTGGCGAGCGGGGAACTCACATCCAGCCTGATGCTGCTAATCGCCGCGGTGGGTTGCCTGCTGCTGATCGCCTGCGTGAACGTCGCGAACCTCCAACTGGCGCGAACCACAGCCAGAATGCGCGAGGTCGCAATGAGGCTCTCGATCGGCGCGAGTCGACCCAGAATTATTCGCCAGTTACTGACGGAGAGCCTGGTGCTGTCGGTCGCCGGAGGTGTGACAGGTTTACTGCTCGCCGTCGCGCTCACCCGCGCCATCGTGGCGCTGATGCCGGAGTTTTATGTGCCCAATGAGGCACGCATCGGGACGAACATCTATGTGCTGGCGTTTTCATTCGCGGTATCGATTCTGACCGGCGTTTTGTTCGGGCTGGCGCCGGCCATTCAGTGCTCCAACCCCAACCTCACCGATACTTTGAAAGACGGCAGCCGGGGAAGTGGCGGCAGTCAGTTGGGCAGGCGAATTCGGGGCTTCCTCGTGGCCGCGGAGGTGACATTATCTGTCGTACTGCTCACCGGAGCCAGCCTCGCGATTCGGAGCTTCGCCGATCTGATGAAGGTCGATCCCGGTTTCCATGCCGACCGAACGCTCATGGTGAACGTGCCGTTGCCCCCCAGGCAGTACCAGACTCTGGAGCAGAGAAACATGCTGGCGGAGAAGCTGCTTGAGCGTGTGAAAAACCTCCCCGGCGTGACGGCTGCCGCCATGGGGAACGGTGCGATGCCGTTCGGCGGGCCCAGGTCCGCGTTTCGTATCGAAGGGAGGCCCGACGAGCCGGGCAAGACAATTTCGGTCGCACTGATCAGCGCGGATTATCCGCGCACGATGGGAATTGCTCTGAAACAGGGGCGGAGCCTCACAGAAGACGAAGTCAGGCGAGGCGACCACTTTGCGCTCATCAACGAAACAGCGGCAAAGATGTGGAAGACGGGTGAGAGTCCGCTGGGACGGCGGATCTCAATCGAGCTTCTCGCGAAGCCCCCCGGAAAAGCTCTTCTGCCCGCTGCGCCCTCCGGCGATCTAACGGTGGCGGGCATCCTCGCCGACGTGCGAAACGACGGCCTGCGAAACGTGACCCTTCCATCTGTGTTTGTTCCATACACGCTGGTGGCGCCACCAAACCGCGTTTTGGCCGTTCGCACAGTTGGCGAACCCATGGCGATGCTCAACACTTTGCGCGGGACAGTGCGGGAACTGGACAAGCAGCTGCCATTAAGCAGGCCGATCCTGCTCGATGAGGTACTGGGATCGGAGACTGTGCAGCCGCGGTTCAGCATGGCGTTATTCTCGTGTTTCGCTGGTCTGGGGTTGGCGCTGGCGGCGGCGGGAATCTACAGCGTGATCTCGTATGACGTGGCGCAAAAGATCCACGAAATCGGTGTTCGGGTCGCGCTGGGGGCGGGGAGGAAAGAAGTCGTGTTCCTGATCCTTGGTAAAGCGGTGAGGCTCGTCGCCGCGGGGCTGGCGGTCGGCCTTGCCGGCAGCTTCTCGCTGGAGAGGATCATCCGATTCAGTGTATTCGGAAGCGCAACGCTGGATTTTGCCATGGTTGCGGAAGTGAGCGCGGCTCTGATGGCCGTGGCCTTCCTCGCTGCATGGTCCCCGGCGCGCCGGGCGGCCGGAATGCATCCGGTGGATGCACTCCGGCAAGACGGATAGTTATTCCTGCCTGCGCGCGCGCGACCCCTCCCGCGGTCCTACGGCAATGCGTACGCGAGGAGTTCGCCGCCTCCGTTGGGGCCGTTAGTCGTAACGGCAACCACGATGTACTGTTTCCCGTTGTACATGTAAGTCATCGGCGAGCCAGTCTCTTTGCCGGTCATATTCACCTCGCCGGGAATATCTTCGCCCGTCACCTTGTCATAGGCACGAAGCAACGCCACCTGTTCGCCTTTGGCGTTGGTGTGAACTCCTCCTTCGCCGGCGATCAGCAGCGTCCTCGTCGTCAGCACGCCAACGAAGGTACGGCCCGGCTGCCCCAGCCGCGGAAGCTTGAGCCCTTTGAGCGCCGGGTGATTTTTAATCTCGTCGGGCGTGGAAGAGTGAGTCTTCTGCCAGAGGATGTCGCCGGTGTTCATGTCGTATGCCGTGATTCGGTCATAAGGAGGCTTGATGAGTGGCAGCCCCTGCACGGGGACATTGGGTCCTGTAAATGCTCCTCGCCCCGGGCCGCCGGGACCTCCGGGACCACCAGGTCCACCACGCGCCGGACCCGCGCCTGGACCGCGTCCCGCTCCAGGCCCTCGCCCTCCGCGGCCCGCGCCTCCTCTTCCTCCTCCCTCTTCCTCTTCGCCCGGCTCTGTAGCGGGCCGCAGAATGCCCGCTGTGTTCTGCGGGCCTGGCATCGCGAGTTCAGCCGGCACATTCCGCAGCGGATAGGCGAACGTATGCGAATGGATGTACAGACGGTTCGTCACCGGGTCGAACGACCCGCCGGGCCAGTTCGAGCCGCCAACGTCCTGCGGCAGCATCAACACGCCAGTCGGGCCATCGGGCCGGGCCAGCGCGGGCGGCGTGTAGAGTGGCCCGATTCTGTATTTCTTCACCACCTCAAGCGCCGCGGCCCGCAATTCCGGCGTGAAGTCGATGAGGTCGTCCGTCGTAATTCCCTGCCGGTCAAATGCCAAGGGCCTGGTCGGAAACGGCTGTGTCGGACTGGTCTTCTCTCCGGGCACCTCCGATTGCGGTACCGGCCGCTCCTCAATAGGCCAAATCGGCTCACCCGTCTGCCGGTTCAGCACGAACAGGAACGCTGATTTCGTGGGCTGCGCCAGGGCTTTGATGGTTCGGCCGTTGCGCACCATATCGAAGAGCATGGGCGCGCATGGAAGATCCCAGTCCCACAAATCGTGGTGAATGGTCTGGTAATGCCACTTTCGCTTGCCGGTTTTCAGGTCCAGAGCGAGCAGGCTGTCGCCAAAGAGATTCGAACCGGGCCGATTGACGCCGTAGTAATCGTTCGCGGGCATTTCCAAAGGTACATAGACCAACCCCAGCTCCATGTCCGCACTCATCTGGGCCCAGGCGCCCAGGTTTCCCGCGCGCTCGGCAGTACCGGCCGGCCAGGCGTCGTAGCCGAATTCGCCCTTTCGTGGAATCGTGTGGAAAATCCAGAGCCGCTTGCCGGTTTTGGCATCGAAACCGCGAACGTAACCGATGGCACTGGGCGCCGCTTGCGGGTTGCCCATCGCAGCGTGCGCCGCGCCCACCACGATTACATCGCCTGCAACCAGCGGCGTCGCGTTCAGTCCCACGATGGCTCGGACGGGGTCCAGTTCCTGATCGTCATCCAGCTTGAGATCGATGATGCCTTTCTGACCGAAGCTCTCCACCGGATGCCCGGTTTTCGCATTCAGCGCGATCATTCGATATCCGGGCGTCACAAAAACGATGCGCTGATCCGAGCCATCCGCGCTCGACCACCAGGACAGCCCGCGTCCGGCGCCTTTGCGCGGAGCAAACTGACCGCGCTGACCTTCATCCATCTGATACATCCAAAGGATCTGACCCGTGCCGGGGTTCAGAGCCACCACCGAGCGGGCACTCCCGGCCGTCGTGTAGAGCATCCCGTTCACCATCAGCGGCGTGGCCGAATACAGCCGGTCGGGAGTGGGTCCGAAGTTATTGGTATTCAGCCGCCACGCGATCTGAAGTTTGCTGAAATTCTCCTGGTTGATCTGGTCCAGCCGCGAGTACCTCGTGCTCGCCAGATCCGCTCCGTAGGTGGTCCATTCGGTTGCCGCTTTCGGAAGGGAAGCGGTCGCCGGTGCGGGGCTGTCGCTCATGGGAAGGCGCAGGGCAATGTTGCCCGCCCGAATCTCATTCGCCTTTAGAAGCAGGCTCACCAAGTCGGTTACCTGAGCCACCGAAAGCGAGTTGGGCGCGGTTGGCGGCATGGTCGTCCCGATGCGCTGTGCGAGACTCAGCACCGGCTGTTTTTCCCAGTTCTGCCTGAAGTTCGTGCCCGCCAGCGCCGGAGCCGATTCCACGCCTCCCAGATTCTCGCCATGACAGGTCGAGCATCTGGCTGCATAAAGCTGTTCGCCGCGACTCGCCTGTTCCGCGGTGTACGCCCCTTCGCGGAACGTTTTCGACACATCCCCGGGTTGCGTTACAGCCTGCGGAAGAGTCGCCTGGCTAATGAATACCAGGGCGAAAATCCTGAATAATATGTTTTTCAACTGGTTTGGCTTCCTCTGGCGTGATGATAGTTGCAGACTCGCATTATATTGCGTCTGACCGTATGTCGGCGCGCAAATTCTGACGGACGGACGACATCGGTATTGGGAGCCGCGGTGAACTTGCCGGCTCGCAACACCGTCACCTGGCCAGGACAGAATCGAGCAGGAGTTCTTGCATTCTGTCTTGCGGCTCAATCAATTCGCTTCAGTGGCCTTTGCCCGGATGTGCTCGTCTGGATCCGATTGCCTCGGCGATGATTGCCGTCACTAAGCTATTGATACTCACTCCCTCACTCTCCGCCTGCAAGGTCAACTTCGAGTAGAGCGTGCGGGGCAAACGTTGCCTCCACTGCGCCGCATCGATACCGGGTTTGGGTATCTTCCGGCCGGATTCCCGGAACACAGCAACACAGTCGCGAAGTGCTTCCCTGCCGTTAGCAATCGCTTCTTCTACAGTCTCGCCGTCGGACATGCACCCAGGGATATCGGGGTACTCCACAAGGTAGCCGCCGCCTTCTTCCCTGGAAAGCGGACGCACCGTAAACTGGTACGCGTCAAGATTTCGATTTGTTCTTCTGGTCATCCTGATTCACCTCCACCGCATTGTCGATCGGCGCGAGAAACTGTCTCACGTAAACCGGCTTAATCGGCCGCTTCGCCGGAACTGACACGATTTCGCGAACGCCCGGAGCACTGAAAATCACGTGGCTCCCACCGTGACCTGGCGTTCGCCAGCCAACCCCATTTTCGTTCGCAACCGCCTGCAACTCGTCGATGCTCCAGCCAGTCTGGTTCTTGCGCATCTTTTGGAGAGTTTTACCGGTCGCTGACACACTTAAGTGATACCGCATGCGGTATCTCAATACGGGCAAGGCAAATGTGGTCAGGCCACTATCCGCCATTCACAATAAGGAAGAACTAAGATACGATCTATATGCCGACTCGGCGCATCCGCATTCCTATCCGGGGCCGAATCGTCCCCACAACCAGGACTTTCCAATGAAATTCGACATTCTGACGCTCTCTCTGCTCGCCGTTCTGGCAGGCTTTCCCGCCATGGCACAGCCCCCACAAGGCGCTCCGGCGGGCCGCGGAACCCAACCGCCCGTCGAAATAGACAAATCGGCGCCGACGGAGGACTTCAAACCTTCTTCACTGAACCAGCCGGGCAAACAATATCCCGAGGTCAACTCTCAGAGGCGCGTCCGCACGCAACTGCGGGCGCCGAACGCTCAGACCGTCCTGATCGATATGGGCGGCGTTCGCTATCCCATGACGAAAGACGAAAATGGCGCCTGGACCGGCGTCACAAACGCTCAGGACGAAGGCTTTCATTACTATCAACTCAACGTCGACGGCGTCTCCATCCCGGACCCCGGCTCGCAGATATTCTACGGCTCCAGCCGCTGGGGAGGCGCTGTGGAGATTCCGGCCCACGACCAGGATATCTATGCGCTGAAAAATGTCCCGCACGGCCAGTTGCGTGAAGTCCACTATTTCTCGAAAGTCGCGAACGCCACCCTGCAATCGTTTGTCTACACGCCTCCGGATTATGAGAAGGGCACGAAGCGCTACCCTGTGCTCTATCTGCAGCACGGCGCGGGCGAAGATGAACATGGCTGGGGCGGTCAGGGGTTCGCCGGGCGGATCATGGACAACCTGCTTGCGGAAGGCAAAGCGAAGCCCTTCCTCATCGTGATCAGCAACAGTTACCTTGTCACCGGCGGAGCGGGCCGCGGCCCGGGTCGGGGTGCGGCGCCGGGCGCGGGCCGAGGACCGGCTCCGGCAGGTGCCCCCGGTGCCCCTGGTCGTGCGGGCGGCGGTCGCGGCCCCATGGCGATGACGGATACCCCGTTTGAGCACGCTCTGATCGAAGACATTATCCCGTTCATCGACGCCAACTTCCGCACGCAGGCGGATCAGGCGCATCGCGGTCTGGCCGGACTTTCCATGGGAGGCATGCTGACGCACGGCATCACGCTGGCCCACCTCGATAAGTTTTCCCACATCGGCATGTTCAGCGGCGGCAGTATCGCCACATCTGAAATCAAGGACATGGCCGATTTTAAGAAGAAGGTCAAGTTGTTGTTTATCAGCTACGGGAGCCGCGAGCCCGGATCTTCCGCTGGTCAGGCGGCAGTAGAGGCGCTGAAGAAAGAGGGCGTCAACAGCGTCTCTTACGAATCGCCGCAAACTGCTCACGAATGGCAGAGCTGGCGGCGAAGTCTGCATGAGTTCGCGCAGCTGGCCTTCCAGAAGTAGCAAACGGAAGAGGCGTGGCCGCAAGCAGAAAGAGCTGAAAGCGGCGATCTCACATGAGTTCCTGGGCGAGCCCGATGAGAAGCCCTTCCGGCCCGCGGATGTAGCAGAGCCGATACGAGTCTTTGTACTGGACTACTTCGCCCACCAGCCGCGCGCCGAGCTTGCCGAGCCTTTCAAGCGTCTCGTCGATGTCGTCCACGGCAAACATGACGCGGAGGTAGCCTAAAGCGTTCACCGGGTCGTTGCGGTGATCCGCGACGACAGGCGGCGTGAGAAAGCGGGAGAGCTCGAGCCGTCCGTGGCCGTCCGGCGTGCGCATCATGGCAATCTCGACGCGCTGATCGCCCAGTCCAGTGACACGCCCGGCCCATTCTCCTTCGATTGTGGCTCGCCCTTCGAGCTCAAGACCAAGTTCGCGAAAGAAATCAATCGCCCCTCCGAGGTCATCGACGACGATTCCTACGTTGTCCATTCGTTTGAGCGCCATGCGTCCAATCTACAAGCTGCCGTCTGGCGTCACAAGTCTTTGCGATCGTCTTCCTTTGCCGATGACTCGGCCCCAGGTGGTTCACGGAACGGTTCCACAGCAATGCGCTCGTACCGCACTTCAAGGACAGTCAGGTATTCTCTGCCGCCCGGGGCTTCGAGAACAACGCGGTCCCCTGCCGCTGACTTGAGCAACGCGCGCCCCAGAGGTGACACCCAACTGATGTGGTTGCGCTTTAGATCCACCTCGTCGGTGCCCACAATGCTCACCACTCGTTCCGTTCCCGCGGCATTGGCAAATCGGACGGTCGCTCCGAAGAACGCTCGCTCCGCGGCCCGCCCCGGTCTCGGGCTTTCCGGGTCCACCACTTCCGCGGCTTCGATTCGCTTCGTGAGAAAGCGAATCCGTCCGTC
>Ga0105240_10000399_pt1 | contig 81011 bp, 63 predicted proteins | sample KBSC54metaG_FD_80426 | JGI IMG/M metagenome (GOLD analysis project Ga0105240, IMG submission 80426) | Corn rhizosphere microbial communities from Kellogg Biological Station, Michigan, USA - KBS C5-4 metaG | ecosystem: Host-associated > Plants > Roots > Rhizosphere > Soil | place: Michigan, USA...
CGACTTCCTGGCCCGGTCCGGCCTTGCGTTTTTCGACACGGTCACGACGATGTCGCTGGGAGGGAAGTTTCGTGATCCCAACGACCGCTCTGGAAAGGCGCCCGCAACTTACGCACTCGCAAGCCAAGCACTCGGTTAAGCTACAGTTGATCGTGGTAAGCCACGCATGGAAACCAGCATGACCTCGCCACATTGTGCCCTATCATTACCCAAACGGCCAACCATCAGCGAATGTCGGGATTGGTGGTTACGCATCAATATGAGCGCCGCATCACCTTGGCGAAGTGACCAACCGTCGATGTCGAGGGTACGCATACGACGAAGGCCGCCTGATTGACGCATGCGCGCGGGTACGGCGAGCTCAATGATGGCGTTGTGCGAAGGTCAGGCGGCCACACTAGAGCCAAGTGGTGGAAATCTTGAGGGTCCAGGGTTGTACCGCTCGTGCCATTATTCGACACACCTAACGTCGGAGCCGTTAGCAGCGAGGGGGGCTATTGGATGAAACTCGGGGGCGGCGCTACGGTCCGAAAAGCTCTGGCCGAGCCTTCTCCTTCAAAGCTCCGCCGATGTGTTTGTCGAGAAGCTTGGCGGCTCGGTCAATCGAGCTCTTCTCGAGCAGATCGATGATGGCCAGATGTTCGCCCGTCTGCCGCCACACGCGGTCCCGGTCGAGAGTCTGCCGGTACTCGATTAGGCGCCGCAATTCGTTCTGACGAGCGACGGTCTGGGCCAAAAACCGGTTGCCCGACATGTGTGCAAGCGCCTCGTGGAAGTCTGAGTTCGACTTGAAGAGCTCGACCTGGCCGAGCGACTTGTAGCCCGCGCCGTGCAGAAATTCCTGTCGCTCGCGCTGCTCGGAAAGGACGGCGCGATCAAGCTTGAAGGTTGAGGATCGCAGTCCCTGGGGTTCTAGGAAGCGCCTGAGCTCGTAGCTCTCGCGATACGCCTCGACGGAGTCGATCATCGGCAGGAACGCCCACCCATGCCCGGTGCGCCGCTGCATCCAGCCTTCGTTGACGATGCGCGTGAGAATACGCCGGAGGGTGTGCCGCGGAATATCGTAGCGGCGCATCAGGTCCGCTTCCGTCACGGAATCGGCAAGGCGCCCCCGCAAGCGGTCCTCCGCGAGCTTCAGGTAAAGCTGCTCGGTATCGGCCACGGCCAACGTCTCGGCGGTCTTCCCGCTCTTGGGCTCGGTTCTCGCCAGAAAGAAGCCCTGACCAGGCCGGCGCTCGAGATATCCGGCCGATGCCAGGTGGCCCAGGGCGCCTCTGATGGGTCCGCGGGATGTGCCAACCACCTGCGCGAGCGAGGTCTCGGTCAAGTGCGCGCCGATGGGAAGGCGCTCCATCCGAACGTGCATCAGTATCCGATGCGCGATCTCCCGGTGGAGCGCGTTGGGCGATCCGGACGACACCCTCTCTGAAAACTCAGTCGACTGTTCCATTTCGAATGCGGGCTGTGCGTTCCGATGTCGAGCTTACGACGGCGCCAAGCCTCTAACAAAGATCTGCCCGGCTGTCTCCCGAGTGGGTCGCCCCGCCGCGATTTGAGTAGAATTGTTATTTTTCGCTAAAAATGACATTGTCATATATCGCAATATATGGCAATGCGTTTCTCGGGCTCGGAAAGCATGCCCTCGACGGACCCGGCGCTGCGGCCCCGGCGTCCGCCGCAAAGAAAGAAAACAGGGAGAAGAACGTGAAGCTGAAAACGAAGGCGGCCGCCCTTCTGGCACGGCGTGGCGCATTGCCGATGCTGGCCGTCGCAGCGACTCTCGCGGTCGGCGCGTCGACTCCCGCTGCGGCCGCCGAGAAGCTGACGCTCATGGTCGGCGGCATGGAGAAGATAATCTACCTGCCCGCGAAGCTCACCGAGAGCCTCGGATTTTTCAAAGAGCAGGGCCTCGACGTGGAACTCGCCAGCGAACCCGCCGGCGTCAACGCCACAAACGAACTCGTCGCCGGCTCGATCCAGGGCGCGGTCGGATTCTACGATCACACCATCGATCTGCAGGCCAAGGGCAAGAAGATCGAGTCCGTCGTCACGATCGGTCTGGTCTCGGGCCACGCCATTCTCGCCTCCTCGAAGGCGAAGGACATCAACTCCCCCGCCGATTTCGCCGGCAAGACGATCGGCGTAACGGGGCTCGGCTCGTCGACGGCATTTCTGGTCCAGTATCTGGCCAAGAAGAACGGCGTCGATCCCTCCAAGGTGCGTCTGCTGTCCGTCGGCGCCGGCGCGACATTTGTCGCGGCCATCGCGCACGGTTCGATCGATGCGGGCATTACGACCGAACCCACGATCTCCCGGGTCGTGAACGGCGGTCAGGGGCGCGTCATCGTGGATCTGCGTACCCCGGACGAGGCGAAGAAGAACCTCGGCGGCCTCTATCCCGCAGCGTCCCTCTACATGTCGACCGCTTATGTCGAGTCCCATCCCGAGGTGACGCAGAAGCTCGTCAATGCGTTCGTGAAGACGATGCAATACATCGCCTCCCACTCTGCCGAAGACATCGCGGACAAGATGCCGAAGGACTTCTACGCCGGCGACAAGGCCGCGTACGTGAAGGCGCTCGCCGACGCCAAGGTTATGTTCTCCCCGGACGGAAGGATGCCTGCTGGAGGCGCCGAAACGGTCCTCTCCGTGCTGAAGGAGTTCAAGAAAGAGGTCCAGCAGGCCTCCATCGACCTTCGGCAGACCTACACCAACAAATTCGTCGATGCCGCTAACGCGGCAAAGTAGTCGACCCGACGGCGCCGGCCGCTTCGCATCGAAAGGACACTCATGTTGCCCGCAGTCGAGTTGAGCGGCGTCGCGCGCCGCTTCATCAAGCCGGACGGCGATATCCTGACGGCCCTGAACGATTTCGATCTGTCGATCGCGCCTGGCGAATTCTGCGCGATCGTCGGACCTACCGGTTGCGGCAAGTCGACGACCTTGGGCTTGATCGCTGGCCTCGCGCGTCCCCAGGCGGGCTCCGTGCAACTATTCGGCGCGGAGGTCCGCGATGTGGACCGCCGGGTCGGGCTCGTCTTCCAGCAAGATGCCGTGTTTCCCTGGAAGAACGTCGTGCAGAACGTGGAAGCGGGGCCGCTCTTCCGCGGCACGAACAAGTCGAAGGCTAGGGAAATGGCCCTCGATTGGGTTCGCCGGGTCGGTCTTTCAGGGTTCGAGGAGAGCCTGCCGCACCAATTGTCCGGAGGCATGCGCAAGCGTGTCGCGTTGGCGCAGACGTTCATCAACAAGCCCGAAGTGCTGCTGATGGACGAGCCCTTTTCGGCGCTCGACGTCCAGACGCGCGAACTCATGCAGGAAGAGCTCCTGAATCTATGGACCGAGAACCGCGCGGCGGTGCTGTTCGTCACGCACGATCTTGACGAGGCGATTCTGCTCGCCGACAAGGTCGCCGTCCTGACGACGCGTCCCGCGCGGATCAAGTCGATCTACGACATTGATCTGGAACGGCCCAGGGCGATCGCGTCCCTGCGCTACGACGAACGCTTCATCGAAATCGCCCGCCGCATCTCAAAGGACCTCCGCGAGGAAGTCATGCGCGCCCGCGAAAAGCAGGCCTGAGGAGGATCCGATGAGCCTTGTCACGCAGACAGACGGACCGCGCTCGGTCGCGGAAGCCCCCAGAACCGAGGCCTTCGTCACCCTGGCCCGGCGACGGAAGCTCTTCATCCTCATCATGCGCATCGCAGTTCTGGCCGTCATCCTCGGCGGATGGGAGCTCGGTGTGCGCTTCAACCTCATCGACCCCTTCTTCTTCGGTCAGCCGAAGGGCATCGCCGAGAAACTTGTCGAGTGGATCACGGAGGGGACGTCGATCGGACCTCTCTGGTACCAGATCTGGGTCACGATCTACGAAGCGTGCGCCGGTTTCCTCATCGGTGCCGTGCTCGGAATCCTTTGCGGCGTCGCTCTCGGTCGGAACGAACTGCTCTCGGACATTTTCTCGATCTACGTGAAGGTCGCGAATTCGATTCCGCGCGTGATCCTCGGTTCGATCTTCATCGTCGCCTTCGGTCTCGGAGCCGCTTCCAAGGTCGCACTCGCGGTCGTGATGGTGTTCTTCGTGGTGTTCGCGAACGCCTTCCAGGGGGTCCGGGAAGCCGACAAGACCCTGATCTCGAACGCGCGGGTGCTCGGAGCCTCACGATGGCAGATCACGCGTTCGGTGGTCATACCGTCCGCGACATCGTGGATTCTGGCGAGCTTGCACGTCTCCTTCGGCTTCGCGCTGGTCGGCGCGATCGTCGGCGAATTCCTCGGCGCCAAGCAGGGCGTCGGTCTTCTCATCGCAACGGCGCAGGGCGCGTTCGATGCCAACGGCGTCTTCGCCTCGATGATCGTCGTCGGCGCCGTCGCTCTGATCGCGGAGGCAATGCTCACCTGGCTCGAAGGCCGGCTGCTGAGCTGGCGCCCGGAGCGCGTGGCTGGAGAGTAAACCGAAAAGAGCGGCCCGATGAAGCCGCGCAGGGAAACAGAATTTTCAGGGAGGAAGTGATGCAGAGAAAGCGGCTTTGGATTGCGCTGATGCTATTCTCGTTGGCGATGCTCAACTACATCGACCGGGTCACCCTGTCGTTCGCGGCTTCCCCGATCGCCAAAGAGTTCGGCCTCTCGCCGGTCGCCCTCGGCTACCTTTTCTCGTCCTTCCTGTGGACCTACACCATTTTCCTGATCCCGATGGGCATGCTCGTCGACAGGTTCGGGGCGAAGAAGGTCGCGGGCTTCGGGCTGGCGCTCTGGTCGGCGGCCACTGCGGCGACCGGCGTCGCCGGAAGTTTTCCTTCGCTGCTTGCGACGCGCCTGGCGATGGGAGCGGGCGAGGCCAGCAGCAATCCCGCCGGCGCTCGCGTGATCCGCGAGTGGATTCCTGCTTCGGAGCGGGGGATGACGAACGCGATCTTCAACAGCGGATCGTACGCCGGCCCGGCCGTCTGCGCGCTTGTGGCAGGTCCCATCATCGCGAGCTTCGGCTGGCCGGCGCTGTTCTTCGCCGCCGGCGGCATCGGGGTCGTCTGGCTCGCTTGCTGGCTGACATGGTTCGCCCGTCCGGAAGACGCGACCTGGCTCGGTGAGGAGGAGCGTCAGAAGATCCTGAACGAGCGCGGCGCGAAGAAGGTCGACCTCGACGCGTCGGCGCCTAAAGTCGGCCTTATCGGTCTTCTGCGCAAGGGGCCGACGCTGTGGGGGCTCGCGCTCACTCAAGGGTGCAACGTCTATTCGCAGTATCTCTTCCTGACCTGGATGCCGAGCTACCTGCAGGCGACGAAGGGACTCACGATCGCGAAGACTGGCTTCTACGCTGCCATTCCCTACGCGGTGGCCGTGGTGCTGTGCATCTTCGTGGGGCGGATTAGCGACCGGTTGCTGAAGGGTGACGTGGGCGGCGGAAAGCGGCGCTACATGATCGCGTTTGCGATGCTCTTGGCCGCCATCATCCTATTCGCTCCGTTCGTCCAAGACGTTTGGCTCATCCTGGGTCTGATTGCCATCTCGCTCACCGGCGTCGCCTCGACGACGTCGTTGAACTTCGCTCTGCTCAACGATCTGCTCAAGAGGCCGCGCGACATCGGCGTGGCGATGGGCTTCCTCGTCGTGGGCGGTAATTTGTTCGGCCTAATGGCGCCGATCGTGACGGGCTATGTCGTCGAAAGCACCGGCAACTACGACCGGGCCTTCATCATCGCCGGCGCTCTGCTCGTGGTGGGCGCGACGTCCATCCTGACGCTCACACGACGTCCCTTGGGCGACGACGCCGACGCTCCCGAGGTCGCTCCGCGGAAGCTGGCGACGGAGGCCTAGAGGTCTCTCATGGACACGGTCGATCTCGAACGCCGCAACATCCTGCGGGGAGCATTGCTGATGACGATAGCCGGTACAGCGACCACTGTTGGGACTGCAGCACAAGCGGCGGATGCACCTCGCTTCGCCCGGTTCTCCTATACAGGCTGCCGAACGACCAAGGAGCGCGGCGCGAGGGGGAAAGGCATCAACGTGTATCGCGTCGATCCCGCGAGCGGTGCGTGGACCCACGTGCAGCTCGTGGAGAACCTGGTAAACCCGTCGTTCTTGGCCTTCGATCGTGAACAGCACTTTCTCTACGCGGTGCACGGCGACTTCAGCGAGATCTCATCCTTCCGGATCGACCGGGAGAACGGGACCATATCGTTGATCAATCAGCAGTCGACCGGGGGCAAGAATCCCGTCCATCTGGTCGCCGATCAGACTAACCGCTTCATGATCGTAGCGAACTACGCGACCGCCTCGCTCGCGGTGCTTCCGCTCCGTCAGGATGGCGGCCTCGAGCCCCTGGTGCAGTTGCTGCAATTGCCGGGTAACGGTGGGCCGAACAAGGTGGAGCAGACGGGTCCGCATCCTCATCATGTCGTCTACGATCCGTCGGGCCGGTTTCTCGTCGTGCCGGACAAGGGCGTCGATCGCGTGTTCACGCTTGAATTCGATCCCGCGAAGCCGCTTCTGAAACTGACGGAGCCGGGCTTCGCTGTGACCCGGCCCGGCGCCGGCCCGAGGCATGCCTCGCACCACCCGAGTTTGCCATTCGTCTACGTGAACTACGAGCTGGATTCCTCGCTCAGCGTCAACCGCATCGACCGAGCGACGGGCGCGATCACGCCGATCCAGATCGTCCCGTCGACGCCGGACTCCTTCGTGGGCGCCAACACGTCTGCGGAGGTGGAGGTCGATCCCACGGGCCGCTTCGTCTACGTGTCCAACCGCGGCAGCGATCTAATCGGGGCCTTCTCGATCGACGTCGCGTCGGGCCGCGTGACGCCGGCCGGATGGACGTCGAGCACCGGTCGGGGGCCGCGCTTCATGACGATCGATCCGAGCGGAACGCTGCTCCACGCCGCCAACGAGCTCACCGACACGATCGCAACCTTCAAGATCGATCCCGAGACCGGCGCTCTTTCAACGACGGGCCACGTGATCGAGACGGGCAGCCCGACCTGCATCGCGTTCGGGAGCGCATGACGACACGGCGTGAATTCACCGAATTGAACAAGGAGCCACAGATGACGATAGGCTTTGCAGGACTTGGGCAGATGGGCCGCCCGATCGCACTGAATCTGCTGAAGTCGGGTGCGACGTTGGCGGTCTCGGACCGCTCGTCCAAATCGTTCGCCGAGTTCGAAAGCAAGGGAGCGAGCGCGTCCACCGAGCAGGCGACGATCTTCGACGCAGATATCGTCTTCCTCTGTTTGCCGCATGACAAGGCGGTCGAAGAGGTCGTCGCAGGCGAGGGCGGCTTCCTGACCCGCGCCCGCGCCGGCCAGACCGTGATCGATCTGAGCACGATCACCTACAAGACGACCGTTTCAGTCGCCGAGAAGCTGGCGTCGCGCGGCGTCCAGTTCCTTGATGCGCCGATCTCCGGAATGGAGGCGCGCGCGATCGACGGGACCCTCACGGTGATGTGCGGTGGCGATCGCGCGGTGTTCGATAAGGTGAAGCCGCTCTTGGACCTGATCGGCAACAAGATTCTTTACATGGGTCGCTCCGGCAGCGGACAGCTCACGAAGCTCATCAATCAGCTTCTGTTCGACATCAATGCCGCCGCTCTCGCGGAGATACTGCCGATGTCGAAGAAGATGGGACTCAATCCCGATCTGGTCGGCGAGGTCGTCAACAGCGGGACCGGTCGGAGCTACGCATCGGAGTTCTTCATTCCCCGGATCCTGAAAGGGCATTTCGGCGACGGCTACCCGATGAAACACGCCTACAAGGATCTCATCAGTGGCGCCGAATTGGGAGCCAATCTCTCGATCCCGATGCCGGTGCTGGCCGCGGCGACGGCGACCTACCAGATGGCTCTGCTGAAGGGGCACGGCGACAAGGACAAGGGCGGAATGGTCACGGTTTTCGAAGAGCTGCTCGGCGTCGGCTACCGAAGCCAGGAAAGCGCGTCGGCAAAGTCAGGAGCGAAGTGATGGCGGATCACGGCATAGACAACGGACTTACTAACTACGGTGACAAGGACTTCGCCAGATTCCTGCGCCGTTCCTTCGCGCGGTCGATGGGCCTGTCGCGCGAGATGCTCGCCAAGCCGATCGTCGGCATCGCGATGACGCCCTCGGGCTTCAATAACTGCCACCGCTACATGCCCGAACTGGTCGAGGCGGTCTCCCGCGGCGTACTCGCTGCGGGTGCACTGCCGCGGCCGTTTCCCACGGTCTCGCTTGGCGAGGTGTTCCTCAACCCGACCAGCATGATGTACCGCAACCTCATGGCGATGGACACCGAAGAGATGATCGGTGCCCAGCCCATGGACGCAGTCGTGCTGATCGGCGGTTGCGACAAGACCGTGCCCGCTCAACTGATGGGCGCCGCTTCGGCCAATCTGCCAGCGATCCAGCTCGTCACGGGACCGATGATGACAGGGCGGCACCGGGGACAGCGGTTGGGAGCCTGCACGGATTGCCGCGGCTTTTGGGCCAAGTACCGGGCGGGGACCGTTGACAAGGAAGAGATCGACGCCGTCGAAGGCCGTCTGTCGGTGACCGCCGGCACCTGCGCCGTGATGGGCACGGCATCCACCATGGCCTGCATCGCCGAGACGCTGGGCATGTCTTTGCCGGGCACCGCCGCGATACCCGCCGTGCACGCCGACCGTCTGGTCGCTGCGGAAGAGACCGGCAAGGCGGCCGTGCACCTGATCGGCACCAAGATTTCGCCGCGCGACGTCATCACCCGCAAGTCGGTCGAGAACGCCTTCCGCGTACTGCAAGCCGTCGGCGGCTCGACCAACGCGGTCGTGCATCTCACCGCCATCGCCGGCCGAATGGGAATCAAGATCCCGTTCTCGCGGTTCAACGAACTCTCCGACGAGACCCCGGTTCTGGTGGACCTTAAGCCGGTCGGCGAAGGCTACATGGAAGACTTCCACGCGGCCGGTGGCATGGGAGCCCTGCTGCGCGAACTCAAGCCGCTGCTTCACCTGGACACCATCGACGTCGAAGGGCGAACGCTCCGCGAACGTCTGGAGGAGCCCCTCGATTGGGTCAATCCCGCGGTCATCAGACCCTTCAACGATTCGGTGTCGAAGGATGGCGGCCTCGTCGCGCTGACAGGAAACCTCGCTCCGGATGGCGCGATCTTCAAGCGCGCCGCCGCCACGCCGGGTCTGTTCGAGTCGGAGGGACGCGCGGTAGTGTTCAATAACCTCGAAGACCTCAGCAAGCGGATCGACGATCCCGAGCTGGACGTGTGTCCGGACGACATCCTCGTCCTGCAGAACGCCGGGCCGCATGCAGCGGGCATGCCCGAGGCCGGGTACCTGCCGATCCCTAAGAAGCTGGCGCAGGCCGGCGTCAAGGACATGGTCAGGATCTCGGACGCGCGCATGTCCGGAACGGCGTTCGGATCGATCGTCCTGCACATCGCGCCGGAGGCTGCCGCCGGCGGTCCGCTCGCTGCGGTACGCAACGGCGACCGCATCCGGTTGTCGATCTCCAACAAGCGGATCGACCTTCTGGTCGATGATGCGGAAATCAAGCGGCGCCTGGTTGACCACCGCCCGCCGCCTGCCCCTACCCGCGGCTACAAATCGCTGTACCGCCGCACGGTGCTTCAGGCGCCGGAGGGTTGTGACTTTGATTTTCTGACGCAGGGCTGAAACCGCGATGTACCAGTTATATGAACCGGAATTTGCGGCGCACCTTCTGGCTGAAGTTCGGCGGGGAACGCGACAGATCGTAGAGCTTCCGGAGGATATCAGGCCAACCAGTCTCCGCGACGGATATGACGTTCAGGATCGTCTGATCGAGCTGTTGGGCGAGCCCGTCGTCGGATGGAAGTTAGGTGTCGGGAGCTCCAAGCTCAAGCAGCAGTCCAGTCTAGGCCGATCAATCGCCGGGCGGGTGCTGATGAGCCGCCGACATGATCCAGGTGTGACGGTGCGGTTGTCGTTTGCGGCTCCGGTGACAATCGAATTTGAGATCGCGTTCACGCTGGGTGAGACCATTGATCATCGATTCAATGCAGATCCCACGAGTGTGATCGCGGAGACACACGTTACATTCGAACTCGTCATGGCGCGTTTCGTTGATCGCCGCGCCGTCGGGTGGCCTAGTTTCGCGGCCGACAACTCGGGTTTCGAGGCCTTGATCGTGGGCGAGCGGATCGACGAGCGCCAAATTACGGAACTGCTGTCGTCGCTCGTCGTGTCGGTCGACGGTCAGGAGAAGGCTCGCGCGGCGGCGGGAGACGATGCGACTGATCCCTACGGCGCACTGGCCGATCTCGTTGCGATCGCCCGCGAGCGGAAGATGACGCTTCCAAAGGGAAGCATCATTTCCACGGGATCGGCATCGATGCCGTTCGCCGTGTCGGCGCCGAAAGGCGAAGTCAGCGCTTCGTATCTCGGACGGAAGCTTGGCTTCTCGTTCCAGGCGCCGGCGAACATCTAAGCGACGGAGAATAGTTCGATGTCCACGGCCACCAAGATCAATCCGACCCTCCTGCTGAACTTCGCGACCGCCGTCTACGTTGCGGCCGGGATGTCGCAGGAGGACGCGCATCTGTGCGCCGACACTTTGGTACAGGCGGACCTGTGGGGTCACCAGTCCCACGGCGTGATGCGTCTGTCGTGGTATGCCGCTCGTCTGAAGACCGGCGTTTGCGACCCGAAGGCCAAGCCTGAGCTGGTCGTCGACGCCGGTGGCCTTGCGCTCATCGACGGCCATGACGGCATGGGACAGGTGCTGACTGCACGTGCCGCCCAAGAGGCCATCCGACGTGCGAAGGCCCACGGCATCGCTGCAGTCGGGATCCGCAACTCGAACCATTTCGGTACGGCGCTCTACTTCACGCTGATGGCGGCGGGCGAGGGATGCGTCGCTTTCCTTTCAACTAACGCCAGTCCGGCAATGGCCCCATGGGGAGGCCGGAAGAAGACCGTCGGGACCAATCCCTGGTCGTGGGCGTGTCCAGCGGGATCTCACGCGCCGATGGTGCTCGACATCGCCAACACCGGGGTCGCGCGTGGCAAGATCTACCTGGCGAAGCAGAAGGGCCAGTCTATTCCGGAAGGCTGGGCCATCAACGTCGCGGGCGCTCCGACGACCGATCCCGCTGAGGCCATTGAGGGCATCATCCTGCCGATAGCGCAGCACAAGGGATACGCGATCGCGCTGATGATGGACATGCTGTCGGGCGTGCTCACCGGCAGCGGCTTCGGAGCCCAGATCGCCGGCCCCTATCAGGCCGAACGGCGCAGCCGGGCCGGGCAGTTGATGATCGCGCTGAACATCGACGCCATGCAGCCTTTGGCGGAGTTCAATTCGCGCATGGAAGAACTGATCTCGCAAATCAAGTCGGTTCCTCTCGCCCAGGGCTTCTCCGAGGTCTTCTATCCGGGCGAGATCGAAGCGCGCAACGACCTCGACAACCGACGAGAAGGCTTGAGCCTGCCGGACGATACACTTGCAGATTTGAAGAAGGTCGCTCGCGACTACGGACTTCAAAGCGGCCTGCCGTTCTGAGCGCGTAAAAACATGAAGTATACCGACGGCTTGGATAGCCATCACAAAACTGTAAGCGACGGTCGCAAGCGATTGGAGGCATTGGGTCTTGGCTGTGTGCAACGGACGCGGTCGTGGTCGAATCGTTGCGGGACACGCGTTCCATCGTCCAATAGCCTCGCCTTAAGTGGATATACGGACACGCTATCGCGCTCTCAGAACGCACTTTCTGGCCTTCAGGCGGCGCGGATGGCTGCAATCAGGCTCCGTCTGCCGACGATGTTCATCACTCGTGTAAGGTTATGGCCACCGCGCGGCGAATCCTGGATGCTTTGACATGAATGGAGCCGCGGCCGATTGCGCGACCTGTTGGTCGCCAGCGCTGCTGTATCGGGCACCGCGATTGCGGAGACAAGCACGAGTGATGGGGCAGCTGTTCAGCTAACGGTGCGTTTTCAACTGGGTCGCGAGCATCCGACGTCTGATCCAGCAAGTTCGACTTGACCTGCGAGGTCGCGTGCATCGAGTATGCTGCACTTGGTCATGCAGTGTCCGCTTCCCGCAACGGCTGCTGCGCGATAAATTCCGTGAATGGGGCTCCGCAATACCATCACTACGAAACGGAAATCATGAACATGAGAAGAAAAACCAGCAGCCCCGCTCGCTCGTCATCGAATGTGGCAGGGCGGCACAGATCGGCGGCGACCTTCAAGCTGGCGCTTGGCGCGCTCGTCCTGCTGCTGATCGGTAGGGCTTCGGCCACTGACCAATCGTTTCAGGGTGCTTGCGCAAAGCTCGCCGGCCTGACGATTCCAGCCACGTTAATCGGGCTTCCCACCGGGAACGGGGTCGTCGTATCCGCAAGCTTCGTGCCGGCGGAAGCGAAGATGCCCGAATTCTGCAAGGTGCTGGGCGCCATCAGTCCGGTCGATCCGGCGGCGCAACTCATTAACTATCAACTCAACCTGCCGGCATCCTGGAACGGCAAGCTGCTGCAATATGGCGGTGGCGGCTTCAACGGCAGTCTGATCACGGGTCTCGCGCCGTTGCGCGATGCGGCGCCCGACGATGTGCTGCCGATCGCGCGCGGTTACGCAACGCTCGGAACCGATTCTGGCCACCAAGCCGTGAGCTTTCCGGGCGAGGCCATCGGCAGGTTCGGTCTCAACGACGAGATGCTGACCAACTACGCCTACGCATCCTACAAGAAGGTGCGCGATGTCGCCGTGGTGCTCACTAATGCGCTCTATCGCAAGCGGCCCGCGAGAATCTATTATTTCGGCGGCTCAGAGGGCGGCCGCGAAGGCCTGACCATGGCCCAGCGTTTTCCCGCCGATTATGATGGCGTCGTCAGCGTCGTGCCGGTGGTGCAGCTATCCATGCTGTTTCAGTCCTACATTCCGAACGTGCTGCCGCAGTTCAGTGGCGGCTGGCTCAACCCGGCGAAGACGGAGGCTCTCGCAAAGTTCGTCGCTGACGCCTGCGACGAGCTCGACGGTCTGCGGGACGGCGTGGTCAGCAACGCTTTCGCCTGCCAGCGGAAGGTGGACCTGCAACGCTTGCGTTGTCCGAGCGGCAGTGACACCGGCGATAGTTGCCTGTCCGACGCACAGATCGCCGCGGTCCAGGCCGTGCACTCTCCGCATCCCTTCCCGTTCCCGCTGTCGAACGGCATGACCGCCTATCCACAATGGCTCTACGGCAACGAGACCACGCCGGATCCCGAACGATCAACCATGGCGCGCTGGGTCGTGGGCACCGCGCCTCCGACGGAGCTACTCGACGTCTCGACGGCCTCGCAGCACTGGATCTACGGTGCGAACGCCGTGCGTTTCATGATCGCGCGCGACGACACATTCGATGTGCGGGCCTATCGGCCCGAAAACTTTCGGACCCAGATCCAGGAGGTCTCACAACTGCTCGACTCGACCGACCCTGACTTGTCGGCCTTCTTCGCCCATGGCGGCAAGCTTATCATGCGTGAGAACCTGGCTGACCTCGCCCAGAGTCCGCTCGCGGGCATCAATTATTTTCAAGCGGTGATGACGAAACTCGGCAAGAACACTGTCGACGCCTCGGCGCGCCTCTACATTTCGCCTGGATCGACTCACACCGGTCATGGCGTGAGCGTGCTAGACGGCGCCGCGATCCCGACCATGGTCGATCTACTCGACCCGCTGGACCGATGGGTGAGCGACGGCATCTCGCCGGCCGACGCGCTGATCCAGATGGTGAAGGAGTCCAGGCCGCCATTTGCCTTTAAAGCGGCTCGCCCGATGTGCAGTTACCCGAACTATCCACACTATGTCGGCGGCGACAGGAGTGCGGCGGAGAGTTACGCCTGTAGGGACTCCGTACCCTGAGGGAACGACAGAGGGAACGACACGGCTGAGGCGACGCTGTCACATCGGGAACCGTTTATCACGCCTGCTCCGACCTTGTCGCAGGAAAGACTAATCTCCATGAGGAAAAGGACGAAGGTGTCGCAAGCTTCACCACCGCACTTATTCGGCCATTGCGAGGGCATGGCGATCGTAAGACGTTGGCACCGATCTTGAGCCGGTTGATCAGCCAGCGTTCTGCCGGCCTGGTAGCAGTGACCGCTGACAGCCAAAGCAGACCGATCTATTTGATCTCCATTTCGATACGCACGACGTCGCCACGGTAGGCGCCTTTCGAGACCAGAATGAGCCTTCCGTGCTGATCGACTGCCGAGCGGTCGATGAAGCAGAGTGGAGCGTTCAGCGGTAAACCTAGCAACTCGGCGATCTCCATGTCAGCGCCGCCCACCGTTATTGTTTGTCGCGCTTGGGCAACACGAATGCCTGGGATGCTCGAGGCGAGGCGCATCGCCGTCAAGGAGTTGAATGCCGGCTTCGGCAACTTCGCAGCAAGTTTTGCGTCGATGTACACGTCGGCGAGCAAGAACGCCTCGCCATTCCGCGTATGACGCCGTTTCAGCAGGCGGTATCGCGGGGCGACGACGCCGATATCGTGCGGCCATACCGGCAAAGTATCGACGACGGAGTCGCGCAGCACCTCGATAGAGGCGCCTTCACGCGCGTTCAGCATGCCGCGCAGATCGGTTGTCACATCGAGCCGAACTTGCGCTTTGCCCCGCTCGGCGACGAACGTGCCCTTTGCCCGGTGCCGTGTGATGAGTCCCTCGGCCTCGAGAAGTCCGAGGGCCTGGCGGATCGTCGCCCGTGCAACCCCATGCTCAGCCATCAACTCTTCGATCGTGGGGATCTGTGATCCGGCTTGCCATCGGCCCGATTCGATGTAGCGGCGAAATAGGGTGGCGAGCTGGATGTAGAGCGCTACGGCGCTGCGGCTCAGCTGCGTTCGAGAATCGATTGGCACGGTCATCATTAATCCTAGCGCGCCGAACTCGCTTAAAACAAGATTGACAAAAGTCCGTACTTATGGACTTTATAGGGTGCCGCTGCTGGTCGGGGGCTTGCGGCGTGCAGTGTCAGGCACGTCCTTTAGGTGGAAAAAGAGGTTGCTCATGCATCGGCGTATTCTTGGTTCAATTGCACTTTTGCTGGCGACTTCAATTGGCTGCGAAGCGCTGGCGGAGGTGCCGCCTTCGCTCCTGGCAGCACGCAGAGCGAAGAGTGATGCGACTCTTTCACTGCTTACGTACCAGCACATCAATCAGCTGTTCGAGACAGAGCCTGTGAAAGCGGGCCCCAATGTGTGGACCCTGGAGCATTCAGCTCTATCGCTCCAGAAATTTACCTATACGTACAATGGGAAAACCTATGCTTGGGCGGATTTCCCCGAAAGAACCAAGGCGAACGCCGTCATCGTGCTGAAAGACGGGAAGATCGTCAGCGAAATCTACAGAAACGGAAGCGGCCCAGACACGCGCTTCATCGCTTATTCAATGTCGAAATCGGTGACATCTGTCCTTACCGGTTTGGCCGTCGCGGATGGGCTGATCAAGGTCGACGATCAGGTCGTAGCTCACATTCCAGAACTGAAAGGCACCGCCTACGACGGCGTGACCATCCGGAACCTCCTGATGATGAGGTCTGGTGTGGACTGGACGGAAGCATACGCACCTGGCACCGAATTGGATAAGGTGCGCGACGGCTCGACCAATCAGGCAGTTCAATACTACGAGGACTACGCTTTCAAAGCGACCCGCGCCACAGCACCAGGAAGTAGGTTTAACTATTCCACGCTTGACGCCGGCGTATTGGGGTGGGCTCTCGAAAGGGCCGTCAAGCGTCCCATCCCGGAGTACATGTCCGATCGTCTTTGGACTTTGGCGGGAATGGAGTTCGACGGCTATTGGATGAAGGAGGGGCCCGAGGGCAAGGAGCGCCCCTGGTTCGGAGCTGGATTCAATTCGACCCTGCGAGACTTCGCGCGGTTCGGCCAGTTGATGGTTGACGGCGGCAAGGCTCAAAATCGACAAGTGGTCCCGTCCTCCTGGGTCGATCAGACGACCAGCAACACTGACCACTCGAACTATATGTGGTTGTGGTGGCCGATCGCGGGAGTGGAAGGGGGCTTTTCCGGCCGAGGAACATATGGGCAGGCGCTCTTTGCGGATAGGACCAACAATACAGTGATCGTCGCGTTCAGCTATTGGCCGGCGAACGCCGACAACGCGCAGATTTCAGAAGAGCAAGCGTCTGTATTCAAGCAGGTGAGCGAAGCGCTGCGGGTGTCGCGATAGTTCGTGAAGGGGCCGGCCGACCAACGACGGGCTGCCACCGAAATTGAGCGATTGCGTACCCATCGTCCGGACGGCTGCTCTTCGATCGGCATTTCGACACAACGGAGTTTCAGATGAACAAATATCTGCGCGCGCTAATCGTGGGAGTCCTTCTGCTGAGCGCATCCGGAGTAACGGCTGCTTCCTCCTTCAACGTGACGAGCGAGGACGGCAAGACCGGCAAGCTCGGCCCCGATCATTTTGCCACGGTCATGGGCTGCACGGGCCAGAACATCTCTCCGCAGATCGCGTGGTCGGGGGCGCCGGAAGGTACCAAGAGCTTCGCGGTATCGATCTATGATCAGGACGCTCCGACCGGATCGGGATGGTGGCACTGGAGCGTCATCAACATCCCGGCAAGCGTCCACGAATTGGCGCGAGGGGCGGGAAGCGACCCCTCGAAGCTTCCCGCGGGCGCGGTGCAGACCAATTCCGATGCAGGCGTTCCCAGCTACGGCGGACCATGTCCGCCTTCCGGCACGACGCACCGCTATACGATAACCGTGAAAGCCCTGAAGGTTGACAAGCTGGAGGTGTCTCCGAACGCGACGGGGGCGCTCATCGGTCTCAAGACCAACATGAACAGCATCGGCGAAGTCACGCTCGTTCTCACAGGAACTAGATGAAGCGCCGCCGCCCGTTGGTCGGTTGGTCTGTAACAACACTCTGCTAGCTGGTAACCGAGATGAAATTGCACTGGTCTCCGAAATCACCCTTCGTTCGCAAGGTGATGATCGCCGCGTACGAGCTGGAGCTGGCCGACCGAATCGAACCGATCCGTTCCGTCGCCGACATGAAGCGTCCCAATCCCGCCATCATGGTCGATAATCCGCTGGCCAAGATACCAACGTTGGTGCTCCCTGACGGACAGGCGCTCTTCGACTCCGGTGTGATATGCGAATATCTTGACGAGCTTGCTGGCGGCGACCGGTTGTTTCCAGCGCGCGGACCTGACCGCTGGCAGGCGCTGGCGTGGCACGCGCTCGCAAGCGGCCTGCTCGATGTCCTCATCCTCTGGCGCAACGAGCGCGAGAAGCCGGCCAGTCGGCAGACGACCGAATGGTTATCCGCCTTCTCGATCAAGGTTGAAGCGACCCTCAATAAACTTGAAACACTGGTCCCTGACCTCGAGGCCGCACGCTTCGGTATCGGTCATATCGCCGTCGGCTGTGCGCTCGACTATCTCGATTTCAGGTTCGCAAATCTTGCCTGGCAGACAAGCCGGCCAGCGCTTGCAGGATGGCAAGCCCAGTTTCGGGCCCGTCCTTCGGCCATAGCTACGAAAGCAAGCGATGACTGACAATACATCGTGCCGGAACGCGCCGCTTTCCCATATTCGTGTGCTCGACCTTGGACGCATCATGGCAGCGCCGTGGGCGACGCAAATGTTTGCCGATCTTGGCGCCGAGGTAATCAAGATCGAGAGACCCCGCATCGGCGACGATACTCGCGCTTGGGGTCCCCCATTTCTCACCGACAAGGATGGCAAGCCGACGCAAGAGTCCGGCTACTACCTCTCAGTCAATCGTGGCAAGCGGTCAGTGACGGTCGACATCACCAGGCCCGAAGGGCAGGCGATCGTGCGCGAGATCGCCAAAACAGCCGATGTGGTGATCGAGAACTTCAAGGTCGGTGCGCTTGCGAGGTATGGACTCGATGCCCAATCCCTGCGCGCGCTGAAGCCTGATCTGGTCTACTGCTCGGTGACCGGCTTTGGCCAAAGTGGTCCGCGGCGCGACCAGGCCGCTTATGACTTTGCAATCCAGGCCATGGGCGGCCTGATGAGTGTCACGGGCGAGCGCGACGACCTTCCGGGTGGCGGCCCGCAGAAGGTGGGCGTCCCAGTGATCGACATGATGACCGGGATGTACGCCGCCGTCGCAATTCTTGCCGCGCTCGCGCGCCGCGCTGCAACTGGCGCGGGCGAGACGATCGACCTCGCGATGCTCGATGTGGCGTCCGCCTTCCTCGCAAATCAGGCGATGAACCATTTGATTTCCGGGCGCGTGCCGCGGCGTGGCGGCAACCGTCATCCGAATATTCAGCCCCAGGACGTGTTCGCGTCCAGAAACGGCAAGTTCGTCCTCGCAGTCGGAAATGACCTCCAGTTCGTCAAACTTTGCGACGTGCTTGGCTGCCAGCCATGGGCAAAAGATCCGCGCTTTTCGAGCAATGCGGCGCGCGTCGGTGCGGAGGCAGAGTTGACGCGTCTGCTCTCGCATGAGTGTGGCTCCTGGGATCGAGAGAAATTGCTTGCTGCGCTCGACGCTGCCGGCGTTCCGGCGGCCCCGATCAACACTGTTCCGGAAGTATTTGCCGATCCGCAGATCATCCACCGCGGAATGCTGATGCATCTCCGGCATCCGTCGGGGTTGGTGCCGCAGGTGATCAGCCCGATGAAGTTCGCGGACGCACCTCTGACCTTCGACCGTGCACCGCCGCTTCTTGGCGCCGATACCGCTGCCGTTTTAGCGGAGATCGGTATCGATGTGCGCGAGCAGGAGCGCCTCGCGGCGGCGGAGGTCATATGAGCGCGATTGCCGGCCAAGACCATGCGCGCATTCCCTTGCTCGCATTGACTGAGATGACGCCCGAGCAGCGGCGTATCTACGACAAAGTGGTGTCCGGTCCGCGTGGGCGCCTCATCGGGCCGCTACGCGCCGCAATCCAAAGCCCCGAGCTTGCGGGCCGATGGTCCGATCTTGGCGAATTCCTTCGCTTCCGGACCTGCCTGCCTGCGCGCCTGAGTGAACTTGCCATCATTGCGGTCGGCCGCCGCTGGACTGCGCAGGTCGAATGGTGGGTGCATGCGCGTACCGCGATAGAAGTCGGACTCTCCAGCGCGGTCGTCGAGTCTATTCGCGATCTTGCCTCGCCCGTGTTCAACGACCGCGCCGACTTCGAGGTCTACGAATTCGCCCGCGAGCTGCAGACGACGGGGCAAGTGAGCGAGGGGACCTATGCGGCCGTCATGCAGCGTTGGGGCGATCGCGGTGCCGTGGAGCTGACGGCGGTCATCGGCTACTACACCATGGTATCGATGACGCTGAACGCGCATCGTATTCCTGTGCCAGAACCGCATGAGCCGCTTCCCGAGGTCGGTATACTCGTCGATCTGCCGCCGGCGAGGCTTCATGAGGGGATCGCATGACGATCGCAGCAGCAGTCTCTGCACCGGGAGTGTCCGCGCCGCGCCGACGGCTGCCGCCGGACGCCTGCGACGCCCATTCTCACGTGTTTGGCCCGCTCGACCGATTTCCACCGGTTGAAGTATCCCGTTATGCATTGCCTGACGCTTCGCTCGACGTTCACGCCCGGATTCGGGCGACGCTCGGCATCGCGCGTGGTGTTCTCGTGCAGCCCGCTCCGTACGCTGACGACCCATCTGCCATCCTTCATGCGCTGTCTCAATCGAATGGCGCCTTGAGAGGCATTGCTGTCGCGACCGCGAACGCGCCTGACGAACTCCTCGCGAGCTGGGCTGCGGCCGGAATTGTCGGACTGCGCTTTACCGAGATGCGTGCACCCGGGGGAGAACGCTATCCCGGCACCGTGGGGTTCAATGCGTTTCGCACGTTGGCGTCGCGGATGCGCGAACACGGGCTCCACGCGCAGCTTTGGGCCAATGCAGAAACACTCGCTAGTGAACTGCCTGATCTCGTGCGGCTCGGCGTGCCGCTGGTGCTCGATCATATGGGCTGTCCGTCGCTCGACCACGACAGCGCAGATCCAGCACTCAAGAGCATTCTTCAGGTCTTCCGCTCTGAAAACGTTTGGGTGAAGCTTGCGATCTGCCGCGTCTCGAAGAGACCGCTGAGCTTCGCGGATGTACGGACCGTTCACGAGGCCTTCATTGAAGCAGCGGCTGACCGCTGCGTTTGGGGCTCTGACTGGCCCTATGTGCGACTGTCGCCGGCGCCGGACGCGGGCCGTTTGCTCGATCTGTTTCTTGAGTGGACCGCAGATGCAACAATGCAGCATCGCGTTCTGGTTGACAATCCCGCGCGGCTCTACGGCTTTGGAGGTAAAAAATGACGATCAAGGGACTGGAAGACGTCACGAAGTTTCGTGTCGACATCGCCGATCACGTAGCGATCGTGACCATAGCGGCGCCGCCTGTGAATTCTCAGGATCGACGTTTCCGCGAGGAATGCATCAAGATCTTCGACGTACTTGGAGCCGACACGGATGTTCGTGCGATCATTTTGACAGGTGAGGGCAAGGCATTTTCGGCAGGTGCAGACCTTTCGGAGCGACCGGCCCTTCTCACCGAGCCAGGTGGCTACTCGCGTCACAATCGCCTCGTCCGCGCTTCGTTCGACTGCGTCATGGAATGCCCGAAGCCGGTAATCGCCGCGGTCAACGGCGCGGCGGTCGGCGCTGGATGCGTCCTGGCCTTAGTCTGCGACATTGTCTTGGTCGCCGAGGAGGCATTCATGTCGATGACCGAGGTTGACTATGGTCTCGCAGGCGGCGTGCGCCATGTGTTGCGTTCGCTCAGTCCGTCCGACGCGCGCATGATGATCTATACGGCGAAACGCATCAGCGGCCCCGAACTTTACCGGATGAATGCCGCTTCTGTGTGTGTTCCTCGCGAACGCCTTCTCGAGGAAGCGAAGACGTTAGCCCGAACGATCGCGGAGAAGGTGCCGCTCGCCGTTGTAGCCGCCAAGCGGTCCTTCGGTCTTACCGAGGAGATGCCGCTGCGCGATGGCTACCGTTACGAGCAGGGCCAGACGGCAGCTCTTGCCGAAACCGAAGATACAAAGGAAGCGCTTGCCGCGTTCCGCGAGAAGCGCAAGCCGGCCTTTAAGGGACGTTGAACCGGGAAATACAGCCCAGCCAATCATCGGCTGTTGCCGGCGCTTCGGCTTCATCAGCAATCGCCGCGGGGCTCCGCGGCTTTTGGGAACGAACCAATTAATTGATTTCACAGGGTGAGGAGACCTCCAGACATGCAGCAGGTGCAAGCGCCTGAACTGGCGCGCGAAGCCGACGTGCTATTTCGCAAGGTCTTCTGGCGCACGATACCTCTTCTCGTCGTGAGCTACATTATCGCTTCCGTGGACCGAGGGAATGTCGGCTTCGCGAAGCTGCAGTTCATGGGAGATCTGGGATTTACGGAGGCTGTGTTTGGCCTCGGAGGGGGGCTCTTCTATCTCGGATACTCCTTGTTCGAAGTACCCAGCAATCTGATGTTGGCCAGGGTTGGAGCCCGTCTTACTCTGCTAAGGATCATGATCCTGTGGGGACTATGCTCCGCCGCTTTGGCGCTGATGTCGTCCGCGACCCACTTCTACATCCTTCGCTTTCTGCTCGGCGCGGCCGAAGCCGGTTTTTTCCCTGGTGTCCTATTCTATCTGACAACCTGGGTTCCAGCATCGCGGCGCGCACGGTTCACCGCGATGTTCATGTCTGCCCTTGGCATCGCCGGATTGATCAGCGGCCCAATTTCCGGGGCGATCATGCACGGCTTCGAGGGGGTGGCGGGCTTGCGGGGCTGGCAGTGGATGTTCATCATCGAGGGGCTGCCGGCATGCATAATGGGCATCGTCGTGTACTTCAGCCTCGCGGACACGCCAGGGTCTGCGACATGGTTGTCCCCACGCGAGCGCCAGATAGTCGAGGCCGAGCTCGCCAGCGAGGCATCTGACCCGCGGATCGAACGGCATTCGTCGTTTCGCGGCGCCCTGACCGATCTGAGGTTTTACAGCCTCGTCGCCATGTCAATCTGTCTCATCGCTGGTGGTGCAGGCGTGTCCCTCTGGCTGCCGACGATCGTGAAGCAATCGGGCGTCGATAACGTCTGGTACATTGGATTGCTGTCGGCTATTCCGTGGGCTATCGCAATTACCGGCCAGCAGATTTGGGCCAAGCACTCCGACAGGACTGGAGAGCGTCGGTGGCACGCGGCGATCCCCGCCTTCATGGCGGGGCTCGGGTGGATGTTGGCTCCCTCGATGCAATCGAGCGTGCCCCTTTCACTGGCGACACTCACTGTCATCGCGACGGGCTATCTCTGCGCGACAGGGCCATATTGGGCCATGCCCGCCCGTGTGCTGTCGGGCTCGGCGGCAGCCGGGGGTATCGCAATCATCACGACAGCCGGAAGCCTTGCTGCTTTCTTTGCCCCAGTGGTTGTCGGCTCGCTGGCGGCGACATCGGGATCTCTCGCTCTCGGCAATTATTTCTACGGGATGGTCATGATGGTTGGCTCCATATTCTTGATACTGGGAACGAGGTCCGCGCAGCCAAACAAGGTCGTGGCCGCGTTAACTCCCGGCGAATAGCGGCAGGTAGTACGAGCTCGGAACGAAAACCCATGATCAAAGCAATCTTGCGCGGCGGAATCGTAATGACCAATTTGCTACTGCAATTCGCGGTCGCTTCGGCAACTGACGCACCAACGCGGCATCTCGTAGATGCGGGAGTCGCTCGGATCGACGTAATCGCGGAAGGCCGCGGGCCGTTGATCGTGTTGATCCCATCCACAGGGCGCGGTTCGTCGGATTTCGACGTGCTGGCGGTGGAACTGGCCAACGAAGGCTACCGTGTCCTGCGCCCCCAGCCGCGAGGGATTGACGGCAGCGTTGGGCCAATGGAGGGCGTCAGCTTCCACGATTTCGCCAACGACATCGCGAGCGTTATCAGAGATGAAGGCGGGGGGCCGGCCGTCGTCGCGGGACACGCCTATGGCAATTGGATCGCGCGGACGGTCGCGGCCGATCACCCGGAGCTCGTTCGTGGCCTCGTGCTGATCGCACCCGGAGCAAAGAAATGGCCGCGCGAACTCAGCGATGCGATCATGACGATCAATGATGCCAGCGCACCCACATCGATGCGGTTGAAAGCGCTGGAGCTTGCATTCTTCGCACCAGGCAACGACGCGTCGTCCTGGCTCGAAGGCTGGCATGCGCGTGTGACGGAGAGCCAGCGAGTTGCTCGCCAGAATACGCAGACGGACTCGTGGTGGACGGCGGGCAAAGCTCCGATCCTGGAATTGCAAGCCGAGAATGATCCTTTTCGGCCGCCTGGTACGACTGACGAGCTGGCAAAGGAACTGGGAGATCGCGTTGCCGTCGTCGTCGTACCCAACGCCAGTCACGCGCTTCCTGCGGAAAAACCAGCAGCCGTAGTCCAAGCGATCTCGGCGTGGATGCGAAAGCTTTGAGCTTCTCCGTCGATCCGAAGCTGTTGGCGTCGACTGAGCGGATCGTGCTTAGCCACCTTACCTGAAACAAATTCATTTTTCTGGAGTCTCTCGTGCAAGTAAACATCAATGGGACTAACCGCCAAGTGTCGTCCGAGCCGGATACTCCGTTGCTTTGGGTCATCCGCGACGAACTGGGGCTGACGGGGACGAAGTATGGATGTGGGGCGGCGCAGTGCGGCGCTTGCACCGTGTGGATCGACGGAGAGGTCACACGTTCATGTGTGACAGCATTGGAAGACGTTGCGGGCAAAGCAGTCACTACTATTGAAGCGATCTCCGAGGATCCCGTCGGGCGCCGTGTCGTGGAAGCCTGGGTAGCCAATCAAGTGCCTCAGTGTGGCTACTGTCAGTCCGGGCAAGTGATGGCCGCCACCGCCTTGTTGAAGCAAGTGCCGAAGCCGGCCGACGCCGATATCGCCGCTGCGATGGTCAATCTCTGTCGCTGCGGGACTTACAATGCGATTGCCGCCGCCGTGCGGCAGGCCGCGCAAGCGTGAAAGGGGCGCGGTATGGGCAATGTTGATTTTGACGTGAAACTCATCTCAGGCCAGGGCGCGGTCAATCTGTCTCGACGGGGGTTCCTGGGCACCTCGGTCGGTGCGCTGGTGCTTGCAGTCGGGCTGCCCGGTGCTGCCCTTGCGAAGGACGAAGCGGTGAAGCCTGGCACGCGAGTCCCCGCGTTCCTGGAAATCCGCCCCGATGGATCAGTTCTCCTGCGTAGTCCGTTTGTGGAAGGGGGCCAGGGAATTGCCACGGCGATGGCACAGATCGTGGGTGAAGAGCTCGACGTCGATCCTGTCCTGTTTACTGTTGAATGCGCTCCGCCAGGCTCGGACTATCTGGTCATCAATGGCTTTCGCATCACGGGAGGCAGTCTGTCGGTGCGATCGAGCTACGAGATGATGCGGCGGCTCGGAGCATCCGCACGCCAAATGCTGCTGCAAGCCGCGTCCACCCGCTTGAACGTGCCGGTAGCGAGCTTGTCCACGGTGCCGGGCCAAGTGCGCCATTTGGCTTCGAACCGGATGCTCGGCTATGGCGCGCTGGCCGCGGAGGCCATAGCGCTGCCTGTGCCGGGGGACGCGCCTTTGCGCGCCGACGGCGATTTTCGCTGGATCGGGAAGCCTGTCGCTCGGCTCGACGTGCGCGCCAAATCCACTGGCAAGTTGGTCTACGCCATCGACCTCGCTGTCGACGGCATGCTTCAGGCTGCCGTGCAGCACGCTCCGCGTCTTGGGTGCCAGCCCGAAAGTCTCGACAATGAGGCGGCGGTGCGGCGCATGCCGGGCGTCCATTCAATTCATCGCCTTCCAAGCGCCGTCGCGGTGGTTGCCGACAGATGGTGGCGCGCTCGCCGTGCGGCCGAAAGCCTTCAGGTCCGTTGGGCGGAGGCGGCGCCAGGCACTCGCGACGCGATGCCGGCCGATTTCTCCTCAGAAAAAATGCGATCGAAACTGGCGGCCGCTCCCGGCCCAGGTATTGCTGCCGAGAAGGACGGAGATACTGCCTCCGCGCTGGGCACCTCCTCGCGAGTGATCGAGGCGATTTACGACGCGCCCTATCTGGCACATGCCCAACTGGAGCCACCATCCGCGATCGCGCGTTGGAACTCAGACGATACGCTCGAGGTTTGGGTCCCGAACCAGGCGCCTGAACGATTTCAACGCGTCGCCGCAGATACCGCCGGCATCTCGCCAGAGAAGGTGATCCTGCATTCGCCGATGCTGGGAGGGTTCTTCGGGCGTCATCTGCATCCACCGGCCAACCCGTTCGTGCAGGCCATTTTGCTGTCAAAAGCAGTCGGGCAACCAGTGAAGGTGATCTGGTCTCGTGAGGAGGAGTTTCTGCGCGATGTGCTGCGTCCCATGGGTCTCGTGCGGTTTCGCGCAGGTTTGGATGCGCAGGGCCTGCCAGTCGCGTTGGAGGCCGAGGCGGTCGGTGAGGGGCCGTTCGGCCGTTGGTCTGGCCGTAAGCCGGATGCGGCCGACAGTTCAGCCGTTGAGGGCATCAAGGACAAGCCTTACGCCATCCCGAACCGCCGAGTTGCACATGTGCCTCTGCAGCATCCAACAGTGATCGGCTACTGGCGCTCCGTCGGACACTCCATGAACGATTTCTTCTATGAGAGCTTCCTTGACGAGATCGCGGATGCTGGTGGGCATGATCCTTACGAGCTCCGTCTGCGGCTACTTGCCGACAAGCTTCGCCAAAAGATCCTCTTGGAGGCGGTCGGTGCTTTTTCGGGCGGATGGAAGCGGGGGCCGTTCGCCGCCGCGGACGGCAGCCGGCGCGCTCGCGGCGTGGCCATGGCATCGCCCTTTCGCTCCGAGGTCGCGACGATTGCGGAAGTTTCGCTGAACGGTGGCAACGTCGCGGTGCACGACATCTGGGTGGCGATCGATCCGGGACGAATTATCAATCCCGCGATCATTGAGTCGCAGGTCAAGTCGGCCGTGGCGCTGGGCCTATCATCGGCGCTTCTCGAGGAGTACGTATTTGCTGAGGGGCGACCGCAGGCGCGTAACTTCGATGGCTATTCCATCCTTCCACCGCAGCTCATGCCGCGTGTCCACGTCAAGGTGATCGAGAGCGGCGCCGCACTGGGCGGCGTCGGAGAACCCGGACTGCCGGGTGTACCACCGGCCGTCGCCAACGCAGTCGCTGCCCTGACAGGACAGCGTGCACGTACCCTGCCGCTCTCGAAGACGCAATTCCGGGCGACGGGCTGAGGAGGGGTAGGCCACCCCTTCGGCCGAGTTAGCAACTCGACAGATGGCGCTGCGTTTCGCAATGCCCTGAGGATTCAAGATCGCGACAGCGCGTAGCCCACCGACGCGCGCTGCCGGGGGCAGAAGTCGCAATGTTTCTTGAGCCAGCCTGCTGACGACTTCTGCTGGGGTGCCCGTGGATTCCTTGCGATAGGCAGCGTTGCGAGCCGATAAGCCGCTCGTCTAGGAAGCTGAGAGAGTCTAACGCGTACTTGATAGAAATGAACGCAACCGTTCGTGGCTGGAATCATCGAGGACCTCAGCTGGAGGGCCGCTTTCGACGATTTGCCCTTGTCCAGAAACCAGACGGTGTCCGCGACCTCTCTGGCAAATCCGAACCTCGTGTGTGACGACGACCATCGTCATCGCCGTCGCCCTCAGGGCGTTTCCTCCCTTGACTAGAGCTCCGTGGCCGACGCGGTCGCGGAGTCTCCTTTTCCCGACGCACCGGGTGCATCCGATCGGCAGATCGAGAGCCCGCAAAGCCTGCCACGCGCTTTGACGGACGACGTTGTCGCGCGGTCCATCAATAAAATGCATTATCCTGGGTTGAGAGCTAGCCTCGTCCAATAGCTCTCGAGGCTGATTTATTTAGCTTTTCGGCCGAGTTCTCCCATCGACGCTAAAAAATTCCCCCGATCCAGGTGTTGACCCACATCAAATAGAATGCATTATGCATTCTATGCTAGTCACTGAAGCCCAAGGCAAGGCGCTGCTGCGCGCCGCCGCCGTCGCCACACCGTTAAGCCAGGAACTGCGCTCCCTTGACGAAGCGCGGGCCTGCCGTATCGCGCTCCCCGTTGCCGTGAAGGCTCAGGTTGCAGCCGGCGGGCGCGGCAAGGCGGGCGGCATCCGCAAGGCGAGTTCGGCGTCCGAACTTGAAGCGGCGTTCGACGCGATCATGGGGATGCGGTTCGCGGGCGAGGCGCCGTCGTCCGTTCTGGTCGAGAGCTGGCTCGACATCGACCGCGAGCTTTATCTCGCGGTTGCAATCGACAGCCGGGTCGGCGGTTTCAACGTGCTCTATTCGCCGCGCGGCGGCGTCAACATCGAGGATGGACCGCCGCCGCTGAGCTATCCGGTCGGGCTCGCCCGCAACTTCCGCGCTCACGCGTTGCGCGCGCTGCTTGAGCCGGCCGAGAGCGACCCGAAGGTGCGTGAGCGCGTCATCTCCACGGCGCGCCGTTTGCTCGAGATCGCGCAGGCCAACGAATGCACAACGGTGGAGATCAATCCGCTGGTCGTCGCCAAAGGTGGCGCGTTGATCGCCGCGGATGCCAAGATCGTCCTGGACGAAGCGGCCGCCTTCCGCAAGGCCGCCACGGCATCCGCCATCGCGGCGTCGCGCGACAAGGCAGAGCGCGACATCCGCCTCTGTGAGGAAGCCAATCTGATGCTGGTCTGGCTGGACGGCGAGATCGGGCTGATCTCGGGCGGCGCCGGCATGACGATGGCCGCGATGGATGCGATCGACGGCGCCGGCGCGCAGCCCGCTTGTTTCCTCGACGTCAGCGGCAACCCGACGCCGGCGAGTTTTGCGCTTGCCTTCGACCTGCTCGACCGCGCGCCGAACGTGAAGGGCATTCTGGTCAGTATGTTTGGCGGCGGGCTGCACACCGATCGTGTGGCGAAAACCCTCGTCGAGCTTCTGGCGAGGCGATCCTCCGCGAAGCCGGTGACGTTGCGGCTCAACGGGACGCGCAGCGATCTTGCCACCACGATCCTCCGTGAGGCCGGCCGTCAGAACCATGCGACGCTGGAGACGGCGGTCGCCGATATCGTCAAGCGAGTGGCGGGAGTTCAGTCATGAGCATTCTTCTCGATGCTGATGCCCGCGTGCTGATCGTCGGTATCACCGGAAAATTCGGTACGTTCTCCGTCAAGGATCTCGCGCAGAGCCACACCAGGGTCGTTGCCGGCGTGGCGACGGGGCGCGGCGGCCAGACCATCGAAGGCGTTCCGGTGTTTTCCAGCGTCGCGGAAGCGATCAAGGAAACCCACGCCAATGCGGCGCTGGTCTATGTGCCGGCCGTCGTCGCGCTCGATGCGGTGCTGGAGACGATTGAATCCGGCTGCCCGCTGATCGCCTATCCCGGCGACGGCCTTCCGGTGTTGGACGCCATGGAAATGCGCGCGGCCGCGCTCGAGCATGGCGCGCATCTGGTCGGGCCGAACTCGCCCGGCCTGATCTCGCCGGGCAAGGCCAAGCTCGGCTTCATGCCGTCCTTCTGCTACGCGCCCGGGCCGGTCGGCGTGATCTCGCGCAGCGGCTCGCTGTCCTATGAGGCCTGTTTCCGCCTGTCGTCGGCCGGTCTCGGTCAGACCAGTGTCATCGGCATCGGCGGCGATCCCGTGCGCGGCATCAACGCGGCGGAAGCGATCGCGCTGTTTCACGACGATCCGGAGACGCGCGCCATCATCTATCTCGGAGAGATCGGCGGCTCGGAAGAATACGCGCTTGCCGACTACGCCAGGCGGCCGGACGCGAAACCATCGGCGGCTCTATTGGTCGGCCGCACCGCGCCCGCCGGCAAGAAGATGGGACATGCGGCCGCGATGATCGGCTCCTACGCAGAAACCTGGGCGGCAAAGATCGACGCGCTCGATCGTGCCGGCGTCGTGATCGCGCGCGATCTCGACGGCCTTGCGTCCGCCGCTGCGTCGGCATTGGCGCGCGCCATGAAACCAGCAGCCTAACAACTCAACTCGTACAGGGATCGGAGACGAACATGTCAGACGTGATGGAAAAGGAAAAAGAGGTCGGCCACGCCCCGGCGGAAGGCAAGATCACCGACGAAGCGATCGCGCAGGCGCGCGGCATGATCGGACTTCAGCTCCGCCCGGAGGGACCGTATCTTCAGGATGCGACCGACGACACGATCCGAAATTTCTGCAACGGCATCGGCGACCTCAACCCGCTCTACCGGGACTCCGAGCACGGACGTCAGAGCCGTTACGGCACCAACGTTGCCCATCCGATGTTCCCGATGGCGTTCGGCTGGATCGGCCGCACCCGCTGGGGTCTTCCCGGCGTGCACGGCTTCTACGCCGGCAATGACTGGGAGCTGTTCCGCCACATCCGTCCGGGCGACCGCATCACCGCGATCGAGCGTGTGGTCGGCATCGAGGAGAAGGAAAGCAAGTTCTCCGGCCGCCTCGTGCTGCAATATGTCGAGGCCGTCTATTCCAACCAGCGCGGCGAAATGGTCGCCCGCGCGCTCGGCACCTGCACCCGCCACGAGCGCAAGGCCGCGCGCGACGCCGGCAAGTACAAGGACGTCAAGCCCTACGAATACACGGCAGACGAATTCGCGGCGCTCGACGAGGCCATCCTGAAGGAGGACGAGCGCATCCGCGGCACCACGATGCGCTACTTCGAGGACGTCAACGAAGGCGACGAACTGCCGCCGATCGTGCGCGGCCCGCTCTCGCTGATGGACACGATGGGCTTCCTGGTCGGCTGCGGTCGCGGCCATACCCACGGCATCGTGCTGAAATCGGCGGTGAAGCATCCCGGCCATTTCTTCCGCAATCCGGAAGCCGGCGGCGGCATCGAATATACCGGCATCGGGCATCACCGCGAGTCCGTGGCCAAGGAAGTCGGCGTGCCCGGCACCTATGATTACGGTCCGCAGCGTTCGTCCTGGCTCGCCAGCCTCGTCAGCAACTGGATGGGCGATGCCGCGTTCCTCAAGCGCGTGCGCACAGAGATGCGGCGCTTCAACACCATGGGTGATTCCACCTGGTGCAAGGGCAAGGTCAGCAGGAAATACGTCAAGGACGGCTTTGCGCTGGTCGATCTCGAGATCTGGGGTGAGAACCAGCGCGGCGAACTGACGACACCGGGCCTTGCCACCGTGATGTTGCCGTCGCGCGATGTGAAGAACCGCGTGTTCTTCGACGGAGCGGGGCTCGAGCTCGAACTGCCGACCATCCGCTGAAGCCTGTCGGCGAAGAACCTGCAAGAACCGAAGCGTGGTGTGCCACGCTTCGGACCCAACCAAGAACAACAAGAGGAAGCGTTGCCATGACGGACGAGGCTATCGCGCCTCCGCTCGCGGGAGTCATTGCCGTCGAGATCTCGCGCGGCGTTGCGGCCAGCCATGCCGGCCGGCTGCTCTCCACCCTCGGCGCGGAGACGGTCCTCGTCGAACCGCCGGCAGGGCATCCTCTTCGCCGCGAGCCGCCGTTGCTGCCGCCGGCGCATGAAGCGAGTGCGCTGTTTGCCTTTCTGGCCGCAGGCAAGAAGAGCGTCACCTGCGATCTGACGACGCAGGCCGGACGGGCGGCATTGTCCGCGCTGCTCGCCGAGGCAGACGTCCTCGTCCACGATCTCAGCCCCGCGGAACGTGTGACCCTCGACCTGGACCAGCAGACCCTCAGGGTGCGCTATCCCAGGCTGATCGACGTGTCGGTGCTGCCTTTCGGCGCCACGGGACCGAAAGCGGACTGGCAGGCGGAGGAGATCAATCTGATCCATGCTTCGGGTGAGGGCTTCCTGTTGCCCAACGGCCTTGCCGCCGAGCTCTTTCCCGAACGCCCGCCCTTGAAGGTCTACGGTCATTTCGCCGAGTACCAGGGCGGCGTGGTCGCCGCGCTTGGCGCTTTGTCCGCACTGGTCGGCAGCGCGCAAGGCGGCGCCGAAAGCGTCGACGTCTCCATCCAGGATGCCACGCTTGCCGTCGGCGCGTTCGCACTTCAGCGTCTTGGCGACGGATCGCTCGAGCATCGCCGGACGCGCTCGTTCAAATATGGTGGCGTGCTCGAATGCGCTGACGGGTATGTGGAGCTGCTGACGCTCGAGGAGCGGCAGTGGCGCGGCCTGATCGAATTGATGGGGCGCCCCGACTGGATGCTCGATCCCGCGCTGTCGGACGCGCTGGAGCGAAGCCGTCGCGGCGCGGAGATCAACTGCGCGATTCGTACCTGGGCACGCGAACAGCGAACCGCCGACATCGTCGCGCGAGCCCAGGCGCTGGGCGTGCCCATGGCGAAATATGCCAGCCCCGCCGAGGTGCTGTCCGGCCCGCATGAACGCGCGCGAGATCTGTTTCAGCCGGTCGAGATTCCGGGAGCAGGCTGCCTGCCGGTGTTGTCGGCACCGTTTCATGTCGACGGTGCGGCGCTGTTCTTGCGAGCCGGGCCGCCGCGGCTCGGCGAACATCAGTACTTGCTCTCGGCCAAACGTCAGCGCGAACAGCCGGCCGTTGTCGCGGAGGTCTCATGAAACCACTTGCCGGAGTCCGCATCGCCGACTTCACGCTGCATGCCGCAGGGCCGTTCTGTACCCACGTGCTGTCGCAGCTCGGCGCCGAATGCATCAAGATCGAGAGTGCCGCGCGGCCGGATATCTTCCGCAAGCCGCACCCGGTTTACGGCCGGATGGGGCCGGCGAGCTTCGATCAGGTTGCGTCCAACAAGCTTTCGGTTCGCATCAATCTGAAGGACGCGAAGGGCAGCGCGCTGGCCAAGAAGCTCGTCGGCGTCAGCGATCTCGTTTGCGAAAGTTTTCGGCCCAGGGTGATGGAGCGGCTCGGCCTCGGCTATGCGGCGCTGGCCGCGCTGAAGCCGTCTGTCGTGATGGTATCCGTCTCATCGTCGGGCCAGAGCGGACCGGATTCGCATTTCGCCGGCTACGCTCCGCTGTTCGGCGCCTGGGGTGCGCTCGGTTATCTCACCGGCTACGAGGATGGACCGCCGGTCGAAATGCGCCACGTGATGGACCACAGTATCGGCATGAACGCGGCGATGGCGGCGGTGGCCGCGGTGTATCGCCTGCGCCAGACCGGCCGCGGTGGGCATATCGACGTCAGCGCGCGCGAAGTGGCCTGCTCGCTGGTCGGCGAGGCGCTGCTGTTTGCCGCGGCGGGAGGAGAACCGGCGCGGATCGGCAACGACCATCTGCGCATGGCGCCGCACGGCGTGTTCCGGACTCGCGAGGAGGATCGCTGGCTGACCATCGCGATCCGCACAGACGACGAATGGCGTCGCCTGGTGAAGTTGATCGATGCGCCGCACCTCCTGTCGGATCCGCGGTTTGAGACAGCCCCAGGCCGGCACACGCATCGGCGGGTGCTGCATGGCGAGATCGAACATTGGACGATGACGCGTGAGGCCGGCGAGGCCGAACGACGGCTTCAGGCCGCTTGTATTGCCGCGCATGTCTCCTGCAACATGGAGGACATCGCGCATGACCGGCATCTGCGCGAGCGCGGGACGGTCGTCGATGTCGAGGACATGAGCGGCAACAAGCGCGCTGCGCTGAAGGCTCCGATCCGCTTCTCGAAATCGGAGGTCGGGATGACGCGGGGCACGCCGCGCCTCGGCGAGGATGAGGACTATGTGTTCGGCGAGCTGCTCGGCCTCAGCCGTGAGGACCGCGAAGTGCTGATCGATCAGCAGGTGATTTACTGAACGCTTGAAGTGGAGTTGCCGTCATGAGCGAGAGCGCAGCATTGGCTGACGAGGATTGGCGGGCCTGGGTCGGCCGCAAGGAAACCGTCCGCGAGCGGATTGCAGCGGACCGCGTCGCCGCGCTGGCCGCCACGCTCGGTGTGGAAGGACATCACGCAGCCGGCGCCGCCCTGCCGCCGGGCTGGCACTGGATCTTCTTCAATCGCTTCGTGCCGCGGCAGGAGTTGGGACCAGACGGACATCCGAAGCGCGGCGGGTTTCTGCCGCCGGTGTCGCTGCCGCGCCGCATGTGGGCCGGCGGGCGCCTCACCTACCACAAGCCGCTGACCATCGGCGGTGAGGGCGAGCGTGAAAGCACCATCTTGAAGGTCGAAGCCAAATCCGGCCGTGCCGGCCGGCTGGTGTTCGTCACCGTCAGCCACAGCATTGCCTGCGACGGCGCGCCTTGCATCACCGAGGAGCAGGACATCGTCTATCGCGAGGCGGCGGCGCCGGGATCGCCAGCGCCGGTGGCCGCGCCGTCTCCGCAGGACGGCGCGTGGTCGGAAGAGTTTCGGCCCGACACCGTGCTGCTGTTCCGCTATTCGTCGCTGACGTCGAATGGCCACCGCATTCATTACGACCAGGCCTACGCGCAGTCGGAAGAAAATTACCCCGACCTCGTCGTGCACGGGCCGCTGACGGCGACCTTGCTGCAAGGCTTCGCGGAGCGGCATGCAGGCAAGCCGCTCAGATCCTTCGAGTTCAGGGGCGTCTCGCCGCTGTTCGTGAGCTCGCCGTTCCGCCTGGAAGGGAAGGGCGACGGGCGCGTGCTCGACCTCTGGGCCAGCGGGGCAGGCGGCGCGATCGCGATGCGGGCCGCCGCAGCGGTCTGAGGGCATCGGGACGGGATCGGAAACAAGAAAAGCACGGCGGAGGCGAAGGCCATGAGATCGGCGCACCTGTCTGTTGTCGCTGCGCAAGATGGCGAGGCGCAGTGCGCGCCCGCAGTCGAGCTGCGCGGCGTCGGCAAGACTTTCGACTCGCGCGGCGGTCGCATCGATGTGCTCAGCGGACTGAATATCTCGCTGCAAAGCGGCGAGTTTCTCGCCATTGTTGGCCCCAGCGGCTCGGGCAAGTCGACCGTGCTGAACCTGCTGGCGGGCCTGGACCGACCGACCGCGGGTGCGGTGTTGTGCCAGGGCGAGCCAGTTGGGGCCATCAATACCGGGATCGGCTATCTCACCCAGCATGACAGCCTGCTGCCGTGGCGGACGGTGGAGCAGAACATCGCGGTGCCGCTCGAGCTGCGCCGGATTGACCGCGCGGAGATCGCCGCCCGCGTGCGCGAGCTGATCGCACAGGTCGGCCTCGAAGGTTTCGAACGTCACTATCCGAGCCAGCTCTCCGGCGGCATGCGCAAGCGCGCCATGCTCGCGCGCACGCTGATCTACGACCCGCCGGTGCTGCTGATGGACGAGCCGTTCGGGCCGCTCGATGCCCAGCTCAAGCTGGTGCTCCAGGCCGAGCTGCTCAAGCTGTGGTCGGCGCGGCGCAAGACGGTGGTGTTCGTGACCCACGACATCGTCGAGGCGATCACGCTCGCCGACCGCGTCCTGGTGTTCTCGCCGCGCCCCTGCCAGGTCAGGCTCGACGAGCCCATCAATATTCCGCGGCCGCGCGAGGTGCACGAGGTGCGCTTCCACCCCGCCTTCGAAGAGCATTATCGGCGGCTCTGGGCCGCCCTCGAGCCACCGGCGAGGCGATCGTCATGAGCACACAGGCGCTGTCCGATACACGGGTCGAACCCATGCTCGGCCAATCCGGCCGCGTATGGCTCTACCGCACGATCTTCGTGGTTGCGATGCTCGCGGCCTGGCAGGCCGCATCCGGCCCGCTGCTCGACCCGTTCTGGGTGAGCAGCCCGGCGGCGGTGTTCAAGACGCTGGTCGCGTGGACCGCGAGCGGGCAGCTCGCCTATCATCTGCTCATCACGTTCAAGGAAACTGCTATCGGCTTCGTGTTGGGCGCCACCGCCGGAGTCCTGTACGCGCTGATGATCGGTGCGAGCGATATCCTGCATCGCACCGTAGATCCGTTCGTTACGGCGGTGTACGGCGTGCCCAAGGTCGCGCTCGCACCGCTCTTCATCATGTGGTTCGGTATCGGCCTTGCGCCGAAGATCGTGCTTGCCGCGATCAGCGTGTTCTTCCTCGTGTTCTTCTCGACCCTGCGCGGCGTACGCGAGGTCGACCTGAAAATGGTCGATGCGCTGCGCACCATGGGCGCGGGCCGGTTCGCGCTCCAGCGCATGGTGATCTTCCCGTCTGCGCTGCCATGGCTGTTCACGGGATTGAAGCTCGGTCTGCCCTACGGCTTCGTCGGCGCGGTCGCGGCCGAGATGATGGCCTCCAATGCCGGCATTGGCTACCTCACGCAGAATTCCGCGGGCCAGCTCGACACGGCCGGTGTGTTCGCCGCTCTGTTTGCGCTGATGGTCGTCACCACGCTCCTCAACGACGTGCTTGGGCGGCTGGAGAGCTGGATATTCCGCTGGCGCTGAGACGGCCTTGCCAGAACAAAAACAAAGGGAGGACATCATGATCACGCGTCGGACGATGTTGGGCGGGATCGCTGCGGGAGCGCTGGCCGGTTCGGTTGCGCCGGGCCTGTCGCAGGGCACCGGCAAGCCGGTGACGATTGCGATCGGCGGCTACACGTTTGCCTATCTGCCGCTGCTGGTGGCGACGGCGGCCGGCTTCATGAAGGATGCAGGCCTCGATGTCTCCCTGATCGACACCGGCAGCGGTACCAACAGCATGGCGGCGATCCTCGGCGGCAGCGTCGACGTCGCCGGTCTCGTGATGAGCGATCTGATCCTTGCAGTCGCCAAGGGCCAGAAGATCAACGCCTTCGCACCGCTGATGTCGCAATATGCGAGTGACGCCGTGATCAGCAGGAAGACCGCCGACAAGATCGGCCTTGCCGCCGACATGCCGCTGAAGGAACGCATGGCGCGCATGAGGGGGCTGACGCTGGCGATCTCCGGCCGCGGCAGCGGCACCGACAAGATCTGGCGATATCTGCTGTCGCTCGGCGGGCTCGATCCCGAAAAGGACGTCAGCCTAACGGTGGTCAAGCTCGACAAGATGTACCTGGCGCTGCGCTCCGGCCAGATCGACGGTTTCAACACCACGGCGCCGGCGAACAACCAGGCAGTGGAGGAGGGGCTCGCGGTGTGGGCTGCGCGCCCCTCGCACGGCGAAGTGCCGGGCATCGAGAATTTCCTCTACACGGTGCTGTGCGGACGGCCGGATTTCCTCGAGAAGAATCCCGAGATCGCTACGTCGCTGGTCCGCGGCATGACCAGGGCATCGGAATTGATCCGCAGAGATTCCGACGCGGCCGGCCAGATTCTGCGCGATCGCTACTTCCAGCAGACCGACGCCGCGCTGATCAAGCACACGGTATCGGATCAGCGCACGACCGTCTCGGTGCCGCCGACATTGTCCGAGCAGCAGTTCGTGCACAACATGGAGTTCGAGCTGAAGTTCAGCGATGCCGTGCGCGGCGTCACCTACCGGCAGGCAATCGATCCGCGCTGGCTGGGGGCGTAGGGCTTATTCTCACTGTACGGACGGTGCATCTCCTCCCACAGGGAGAAGGGACAAGTCCATCACCCGAAACTCACATCCGCGCTGCTTTTGATCGCGGCGAAGCGGCCAAGGCAGCGGAGCGCACTATCGTGCTCGTCGGCGGTGCCGCCGGCGCAACAATCCTCCAGGACCGTGCAGGAATAGTCGCGGTCGTGCGCCTCGCGGGCTCCGGTATGCACCACGCCGTTGGTGGACACACCCGTCAGGAATAGATCGGTCACGCCATGTGCTCGTAGGATCGGCTCCAGCGACGTGCCGTAGAACGGGCTCACCCGGTGTTTGACGATGTCGAACTCGCCGGCCTCCGGCTTGAGGTCGGGATGTACCTCCGTGCCCCAGCTGCCGAGCTTGAACATGCCCGCGCTGCGGGCCCGGGAGAAAATCGGAGAATTGGGCGGGCATTCCCGATAATCGGGCGAAAAGCCGACGCGGACGTAACCGATCAGCGCGCCGGCCGCGCGGGCTTTCGCGATCAGCGCCTTGGTGCGGCCAAGCACGTCACGCTCCTTCATCAGCGGCACGTAGGTCTTCGCGCCGCCGCCGTTCTCGTGAACGAGGTCATTCAGCATGTCCATCACGAGCAAGATCGGCTTCATAAGGTCTCCTTCTCAGAGCTCTTGTTCTCAGAGTTCTTGGATTTGACGGAGCTATCCGTCTTCGTCGGCAGGCTGTTGCGCAACTCGTTCCAGCCGGTCTCGATGTGCCGTCGCATCGTCAGCATCGCACCCGCGGCGTCACCTTCGATCACGTTCTTCAGGAGTTCGTTGTGTTCCTTGGCGGCGCGCTCGGCGCGGCCGCCAATGCGGTTGATGACGTCGAACGGATATTGCGCCCATAGCACCTGCACGAAGTGAAGGGTCTTCGGCAGTCGCGCGAAATCGTACATGCGCCGGTGGAAACGGTAGTTAATTCCGCGTGCGGCGGTGCTGTCGTTGGCGAGAGCGGCCGCCTCGAACTGTCGTGCCAATTCGCGCAGCTCCGTGATTTCCTCGGCGGTGATGTTGCGCACGGCGCCTTCCACCAATTGGGTCTCGAGCGTGATGCGCAGCTTCAGAATTTCGGTCGACGCCTCGACGTCGAACGGTGCCACGGTCGCACCGCGATAGGAATCGCTGGACAGATAGCCTTCGGCCTCGAGCAATTTCAGCGCTTCGCGTACCGGCGTGATGCTGATCTTCAGCTCTTGCGCGATCTCGGTTTGCTTCAGCCGGACGCCGCGTGGCAGCCGCCCCGAGATGATGCCCTCGCGGAGATAGTCGGCGACCTGCTCCTCTTTTGTCCGATATTCCATTTCCAATGCCCGTCGCTCGTGACCGATTTGTCCGCGACCACCATAGACGCGCCCCGATAGGGGCGGTAGAGGTACAAACGATAATGCATGATGCATAATCGGGGATGATGCCTGATGTCCAGCCCTTTGTCTCGCTCCTTCCTGTTCGTCCCGGCCAATCGGCCTGAACGCTTCGACAAGGCCGTAACCTCCGGCGCTCACCAGGTGATCCTCGATCTGGAGGATGCGGTGGCCCCTGCCGACAAGGGTGCGGCGCGCGACTTCGTTGCGCGATGGCAGCGGCGAACGGACGCCATCGTGCGCGTCAACGGCGCCGACACGAGCTTCTTTGACCAGGATCTGGCGATGGTCCGCAGCGCAGGCGTGACCAAATTGATGTTGCCGAAGGCCGATCCCGAGGCCCTGGATCGCCTCGTGGGATCGCTGGACCGGCCGTGTCAGATCATTGCGCTGATCGAAACGGTCAAGGGCAACGCGGAGCTTCGAAATCTCGGCAAGAGCGGCCATGTTGCCAGGTTTGCCTTTGGCAATCTCGATTTCGGCGTCGATGCGGGCGTGACCGAGCTCGACGGCGAGCTCGATCCGGTTCGTCTCCAGATTGTGCTGGAGTCGCGGCTTGCCGGGCTCGCGCCGCCCGTCGACGGCGTGACCACGTCATGGGCGGATCCGGCGATCTTCAATGCTGCGGTCGGGCGATCGAAGGCGCTCGGCTTCGGCGCCAAGCTCTGTATCCATCCTGCTCAAGTCAAACTGGTCAACGACGCCTTCACGCCGACCGCCAAGGAGCTCGAATGGGCCCGTAGGATCATGGAGGTTGCGCGCAGCAGTGGAGGCGGGGCGGTCGCGCTTGATGGGAAGATGGTCGACGCGCCGGTCATTCGAAGGGCCGAGCTCATCCTCAATGGCCAAGATAATGCATAATGCATTTTTTCTTGACCGATTCTGTACAACCCGCTAAAGATCGAAGGAGAAAAAATAGACAATCGGGGAGGGCCTATGAAAAGGCGCGACTTTCTCAAGCTTTCGGGCGCTGCCGCGCTCGCATCAGCCTATCCCGGCTCATCCGTCCTTGCTGACGAGATCGGCGTCGATGCCGCCGCCAAGACCATCACGATCGGCGGGTTCACTCCGGTCACGGGACCTGTCCCGTTCTACGCGATCCTGACCCACGCGGCCGACGCCTACTTCAAGAGTGTCAACGAGGCCGGCGGCATCCAGGGCTGGAAGATCAACTATGTGACGCTCGATGACGGCTATGATCCCGCCCGCAGCGTCGCCGCGGTCCGGCGTCTCGTCGAGGACAGCCACATCTTCGCGCTGGTCGCCGCGGTGGGCACCGCGACCAATGTCGCCGTCATTCCCTACGCCAAGGAGAACGGCCTTGCGATGATCGGGCCGATCGGCGGCGCCAGCGCTTTCTTCGCGGAGCCGAACATCTTTCCGCTGTTGCCCGACTACGGCTGGTCGGCGGCATCCAACGCCGAGTTCGCCGTCAACGACCTCAAGCTGAAGAAGATCGCGCTGCTGTGGGAAAACGACGAACTCGGTCGCTCCGCCAAGCGCGGCTTCGATCTCTTCATGGAGGCGAACAAGCTCACGCCGGCGGAATCAGTGCCATTCGAGGTCAAGACCACGGATTTCACGCCGCACATCCGTCGCGTCGCCAATGCGCAGGCCGACGCCGCGATCCTGTTCGGCTCCAACGCCAACCTCGCGGCGGCGCTGAAGGCGGCCGATCGCCAGGGCGTCAAGTTGACCTGGTTCGCGCCGTTCTTCACCGCCGATCCCGCGACCTACAAGCTGACCGGCGATCTGCTCAACGGCGTCTACTTCTCCTCCTGGCTGCTTCCAGTCGATAGTGCCGAGCCCGAGATCAAGGCCTATCGGGATGCCGTGACGAAATACTATCCGAACGACCCTGTCGGCGTGTTCGGCCTCAACGGCTGGAGCAATGCCGCGCTGTTCGGTAGCATCTTCGGTGCGCTGGTCGACAGCGGCAAGCCGATCACGCGCGCCAATCTGATCGAGGCGGGTAATGCCTTGAACAACGCCTCGGTCGGCGGTGCGCGCAAGGTGACCTTCAGCGGCTCCGATCATCGCGGCACGCGCCAGGAGGCGATCCTGCAAGCGCGGGGCTCCTTCGTCATGGTGCGCGATTTCAAGCCTTATCCCGCCGTGGCTTTCGACGCCAAGCCGGCCTGACCTGATCGCGCCAGCGGGTGATCGCAAGACGCGACCACCCGCAGTTCGCGTTAACTGCCAAAAAGGCTGTCAAGAAGAACAAGGAAAATACGACATGGCTGGATCGCCTCTGAGCGGCTCCTCGCGTCTCGACGGACAAACTGCCCTCATCACAGGAGCTGCCGGCGGCATTGGCCGCGCCGTGGTCGCTGCCTTCTGCGAAGCCGGCGCCGACGTCATCGCCACCGATATCGTGGAGGACGGCGGAAGGTTTCCCGCCAAGGCGAGCTATCGTCGATGCGACGTGACGGATCGTGCGGCCGTCGAGAAGCTGATCGACGCCGAACTGAAAGCGCGCGGCAAGATCGACATCCTCGTGCTCTGCGCCGGCACCATCACCAACACGCCGCTGCCGCAATCGACCGACGAGGAGTGGGAGAAGATCCTCGCCGTCAATTTGATGGGCACGGTCAATCCGGTCCGCAAGCTCTACCCTGTCATGGCCGAGCGCGGCTTCGGCAAGATCGTGGCGCTCGGCTCGATCGCTGCGAAAATCGGCGGCGTCGCGTCCGGTCCCGCTTACGTCGCGGCGAAATCGGCCGTGCATGGCTTGATGAAGTGGGTTGCCAAGAACGGCGCCGGCAAAGGCGTCTACGCCAACATCATTGCGCCCGGCCCGGTCGAGACGCCGATGTGGGCGACCGTCACCGATCGCGCCGCGCCGTCGGCGAACGGCAATGTGCCGCTGGGACGGTTCGGCCAGCCCGAGGACATCGCGCAGAGCATTCTCTTCCTCTGCTCACCGGCGTCGAACTGGATCACCGGCACGGTGCTCGACGTCAATGGCGGCATGTTGATGGATTGATGCCATGAGCAAAGCAGAAACCATCGGCTTCATTGGCCTTGGCGTCATGGGCGGGCCCATGTGCCGCAACGTCGCAAAGAAGCATGCCGGTCCCGTGCTGATGCTGGATCGCGACGCGGCGGCCGTTGCGGCGCTGTCCGAAACCAAGGCGCAAGCCGCAGGGTCACTTGAGGCGCTTGCTGCCGCAGCCGACGTGATCTTCCTGTCCTTGCCCGGTGGGCCGCAAGTGGAGGCGGTCTCGACCGCGATCGCGCAGGCGGCGCGGCCGGGAACGACGATTGTCGATCTCAGCACCACGCCCGTCGCACTGGCGCGTAGCGTGTCCGACCGGCTGATCGCAGCGGGCTTCCATTTTGCCGACGCGCCGGTGGCGCGCACGCGGGAAGCCGCGCAGCGCGGTGAGCTCAGTATCATGGTCGGCGCCGGGACGGCCGTGTTCGCGCGGATCAAGCCGCTGCTCGACTACATGGGGTCCGACGTCACCCATTGCGGCGAGGTCGGCTGCGGTCAGGTCGTCAAGCTGATCAACAATGCGCTGGTGTTCGAGAACACGCTCGCGCTCGCCGAGATGATGGTGGTGGGGGAGCGCGCCGGGGTGAAGCCCGAGACGTTGCTCAGCGCCGTGTCGAAAGGCTCGGGTGACAGCTTCGTGCTGCGCAATCACGGCACCAAGGCGATGCTGCCGCGCAATTTTCCGGAGAAGGCGTTCCCGCCGGAATATGTGCTGAAGGATCTCGATTATTTGCTTCAGCTCGCGGCCGACACCGGCATCCGCCCCGGTGTCGCCGAGCTTGCGCGCCGCTATTACGACGCCGCCTGCCGGCAAGGGCTCTCGGGCCGGTACTTCCCCGGCGTGATCGAGTTCATCGAGAAGGGCGGCACGCCCGGCGAAGGGCAGGGATGAGCGTGGCGGGATTCATCAGGGACATCCTGCCGCTGCTGTGGTCCGGCTTGATCTCCGGCTGTCTCTACGGCGTCGGTGCGCTCGGTCTCGTCATGGTGTTCAAAAGCTCGCGCGTCGTGAATTTTTCCCACGGCAATCTCGCCTGTCTCGGTGCCTTCGTGGTCTACGGTTTCTCCAGCGGCAGCCTGCTCAGCCTCTCCTGGGGGAGCGCGGTGGCACTGGCGCTCGGCATTGCCTGCACGGTCGCGGTGATCAGCTATGTCCTGATATCGCCGATCGTCTTCAAGTCCGATCTCGCCTCCACGATTGCGACCCTCGGGGTTGGGCTGATCCTGCAAGGCGCCGTGCAGCTCATCTTCGGCGCCGACATCGTCAATCTCGACCTGCCGGTGCCGCGCTATAGCTTTAGCCTGGGTGCAATCCGCATCTCCTCCTACGATCTCGCCGTTCTCGCCGTCACGCTCGCGATCGTCGGCGGCCTGTTCGTGATCATCGAGCGCACCAGGCTCGGCGTCGCGTTCCGCGCGGTGTCGACCAATCCCTTCGCCTGCGAGGTGTGCGGGCTGAATTTGCGCTCGGTGCACCTGTTCTCCTGGCTTGCCGGTGCCGTGCTCGGTCTCGTTGCCGCTTTGCTGATCGTGCCGACGACGTTCCTGAGCTCGACGACGGTGCCGTCCTTCATGCTGCAGGCGTTCACGGCGGCCGTGGTCGGCGGCTTCTCCAGCCTGCCGGGCGCTGCCGTCGGCGGCATTCTGGTTGGCGTCGCCATGAACCTGTTCTCGTTCTACGTTGCGCCGGAGTTCATGAACAGTTTCCTGCTCGGCGTGATCCTGCTGACGCTGAACTTCTTCCCCAACGGGCTGCTGGAAAGGGCGATCGTTGGCCGTGTCTGATCTTGCACAGACGTCCAAGGCCGGCGTGTCCGCCCGCAGCGGTCATTTCGACGTCGCGGGGCTGTCCATGCTTGCTGTGGTCGCGGTCCTGTTGCTGGCGCCGCTGCTCGCCGGCGGCTTCCTGCTCTACAGCCTGTCGCTTTGCTTCGCCAATGCGCTTGCGGTGCTGTCGGTCAGCATGCTCGTGCGTTTTGGCGGTGAGGTGTCGATCGGGCACAGCTTCTTTGTTGCGCTCGGCGCCTATGCGGTGGCGATCGTCGAGCACCGGCTTGGCCTGTCGATAGTCGTGAGCCTGCCGCTGGCGACGTTGCTTGGCGCCGGCGCCGGCTTCGTCTTTGCCTTTCCCTCGCGCCGGCTGTCCGGAATCTACCTTGCGGTCGCAACCATGGCGCTTGCGCTGGCACTGCCGGAAATCCTGATCGGTTTCGAAAAATTCACCGGCGGTTTCGAAGGGCTCTATATCGCGCAGGATCTGATCCCCGGCATCCCCAAGGCGTTGCAGCACTACTACGTCGCCCTCGCCGTGCTCGTGCTGGTCTGTCTGGCGCTGGCGCATTTCCGCAAGTCGGCGCAGGGGCTGGCGCTGCTGATGGCGCAGGCACAGCCGCGCGCCGCGGAAGCGATGGGGATCACGCGAAGCTGGGCACGCGTCTCGATCTTCACGCTCAGTGCCGCGCTCGCCGCGCTTGCCGGCGCGCTGACCGGCTTTGCGTCCTCGACCGTCTCGCCCAACAGCTTCACCTTCTTCAGCGGAGTGTTCCTGCTGGTTGGATCGGTCGTCGGCCTCAACAGGCTGTCCTTGCCGGCCGCGCTGGTCGGCGGCGCCTTCATCACGCTGGTGCCGACCTATCTTGCGCAAGCCGGAGACTGGGTCCCGATCCTCTATGGCGTCGCGCTCGTCGTCGTGACGCTGGTGGCGAATGGCGGTGATCTGCGCCGCTTCCTGCCGCGGAGGGTGGGGCGATGATGGAGGCCGCCACCAGCAACGGGCTCGTCGCCGAGGGAATCTCGCTCGCCTTCGGCGGGCTTCACGTGTTGAACGACGTCTCGATGACCCTGCGGCCCGGGGTGGTCACTGGCCTGATCGGGCCGAACGGTGCCGGCAAGACCAGCCTGTTCAACTGCCTGACCGGGCTCTACCACGGCCAGCGCGGCCGCAGCAGCTTTGCCGGCACGCCGTTGAACGGCCTTGGCCCCGCTCAGCGCGCCGCATGCGGCATCACGCGCAGCTTCCAGAACCTGGCGATGTGCCCTGATCTGTCGCTGTTGGAAAACGTCCTGGTCGGTCTCACCCTGAAGCGGCGTTCCGGCTGGTTCAGCGCATTCGTGCCGACGCCGGCGCAGCGGGCCGAGCAACGGGATGCGGAACGGCGCGCTATGGCGGCGCTGAACGAGCTCGGCATCGCCTCCGTCGCGCATGAGAAGCCGTCCGATCTGCCGCCGGGAACGTTGCGTCTTGCCGAGATCGCGCGGGCGGTTGCCTGCGAGCCCAGGGCGATCCTGCTCGACGAGCCGGCCGCCGGTCTGAACGCGGTCGAGACGCGCGACCTGATGCGCGCCTTGCGGCGCCTGATGCGGCCCGATCTCGTTCTGCTCGTCGTCGAGCACGACATGGACCTGATCATGGAGCTGTGCGAGCAGATCTACGTCCTCAATTTCGGCAGGATGATTGCGAGCGGCACGCCGGCCGAGATCCGAGCGCATCCGGATGTGATCCGCGTCTATCTCGGAGACGAGGCCGATGACTGAGCTGTTCTCCGCGCGTGGTCTCTGCGTCAGCTATGGGGCGGCGCGCGCCGTCGAAAATGTTGAGCTCTCCGTGCCAGAGAAGGGCGTGGTGGCCTTGCTGGGCGCCAACGGCGCCGGCAAATCGTCTGTACTCAAGGCCATTGCGGGCCTGGTGCCGGCCGAGGGCGAGCTGCGCTTTGCCGGCGAAGACATCGGCACGCTCGCTGCGCGGCAGCGCGTCCGGCGCGGCATCGTCTATGTCCCCGAGGGTCGTCAGATCGTCGGCTCGCTCACGGTCGCCGAGAACCTTCTGCTCGGCGGCTATTTCCTCGATGCGCGCACGCAGCGGCAGCGGCGCGATCTGATGCTGGAATTATTCCCCGAGATTGCGGGTCGTCTCAAATCGCCGGCCTGGATGTTGAGTGGCGGCGAGCAGCAGATGCTGGCGATCGGCCGCGGCCTGATGAGCGCGCCGCGCCTGTTGCTGCTGGACGAGCCGTCGCTCGGGCTGGCGCCGCTTCTGATCCGGCGGGTGTTCGAGCGCCTTGTCACGATCAAGCAGGACACCGGGCTCGCCATCATGCTGGTCGAGCAGAATTTCCGCATGACGATGAAGGTCGCCGACGAGCTCTATTTCGTCCGCAACGGCGCGATCGTCGGCCATCGCAGCGCGGCGGATCTTGCAACCGCGGCAAGCCGGGCCGAGGTCGCGGACGCCTATCTCGGCGCGGGTCAACCGGTGCCGGCATGAGGGAGTGACGACATGCGCCTCGAAGGCAGGGAGATCGCGAACGGACTTGCATTTCCGGAAGGGCCGATTGCGCTTGCCGACGGCAGCGTTCTCGTCGTCGAGATCGAGGGCGGCCGGCTCACGCGGGTGTTGCCATCCGGCAAGAAAGAGGTGATCGCGCATCTCGGCGGCGGTCCAAACGGCGCGGCGATCGGTCCGGACGGCAAATGCTATGTCTGCAACAATGGCGGCTTTTCATGGTACAAGGACAAAACCAACTTTGTCCGCCCCACCGGCCGCGCCGAGGACTACACGACGGGCCGCATTGAGCAGGTCGACCTCGACACCGGCGCGGTCAAAACCCTCTATGACGCTTGCGGTGGGATCAACCTCAAGGGGCCGAACGACATCGTGTTCGACGCCAAAGGCGGCTTCTGGTTCACCGATCTCGGCAAGACCTATGGCCGGCTGATGGACCGCGGCGCGGTCTACTATGCGCGCACCGATGGCTCGATGATCCGCGAAGCCATCTATCCGATCATGACGCCGAACGGCGTCGGTTTGTCACCGGACGGGCGCACGCTCTATGTCTCCGAGACCGAGACCAGCCGGATCTGGAGCTATCCGATCATCGGCGAAGGCGAGGTTGCGAAGGAGCCCTGGCCGTCGCCGAACGGCGGCAGGCTGCTGCACGGTCTGCCCGGCTATCAACGTTTCGATTCGCTTGCCGTGGAGGCGAACGGCAACATCTGTGTTGCCACGCTGGTGCGTGGCGGCATCAGCGTGTTTTCGCCGGAGGGCCAGTTGGTCGAATTCCGCGAAGCCGACGAGGTCTATTGCACCAACATCTGCTTCGGTGGCACCGGCATGCGCACCGCCTTTATCACGCTCTCCGGGACTGGGCGGCTGATTGCAGTGGACTGGCCAAGACCTGGCCTCGCGCTCAACGACCCTGGCACCGCGCGCAGATAGCTGTCGACACCACCGACAAAACACGCCAACTCCTATGCGGAGGACTGGATGAGATATCGTAGGTTTGGTTCGTGTGGGGAGAGGCGATTTTGCTTGACCGGAAGCTGACTCTTAATCAGCGGGTCCCAGGTTCGAGCCCTGGTGCGCCCACCATTTCAATGGCTTAGCCAGCAAGACCGTTTTTGCGTCTGATTTTTCAAACGGTCATTTCGTGGTAGCGGATCCTCCGTCAAGTCGCGCAGAACTTCTTCATCAATCGTGTTGTCGCGGAATGCCGCCTCGATGCGTTCGAGACCGAGTTGTCGCAGCCAACTCCCGATGTCCATTGCAGTCCGCCATCTCATTTCTGGCCGAAATGGATGATTCCGTTCTAGCCCTCGGTGGGTGGATCGAGCAAAAATCCGATGACTCGAGAGAGTTAGATACCGGCGACTACGTCTTCGGGGGATCGAGGGCGAACTCGCGCAGGGCGTCCAGCGTCCCGAGCCAGTCCCCGTTGGAACAGACTTGGTAAGTTCTTCCAGCACGCCTTCCCGCACGAGCGCTCGGACCTGAGCCACTGGCGCAAGCGGCTCGGCGACAAGCTGGAGCTCTTGCTGGCCGAGAGCCTGCGGGTGGCACACGAGGCCGGCGCGCTACGCGGCCAAGACCTCAGGCGCGTCACGGTCGACACCACGGTGCAACCGAAGGCCATCAGCTTTCCGACCGATGCCAAGCTGCTTCATGCGGCCATCAAGGGGCTCAACCGCCTGGCGAGAAGACACGATGTCAGGCTGAGGCAATCCTATTGTCGCGTTGCCAAGACCGCGGCGATGATGGCGGGCCGCTACGCCCATGCCAAACAGTTCAGGCGGCATCAGCGGCAGTTACGCATCCTTCGCAGCCGACTGGGCCGGATCATTCGCGACATCAGCCGCAAGATCGAGGGTCAGCCAGCACTGGAGGAGGCGTTCGCCTTCCCGCTCGGACGGGCCGCGCAGATCCGCTCACAACAGCAGCGCCAGCGCGGCTGGAAGCTCTATTCCTTCCATGCCCCGGAGGTGGAGTGTATCGGCAAGGGCAAGGCCGCCGCCCCTTACGAGTTCGGCGTCAAAGCCTCCATTGTCACCAACAATCGCCGGGCTCCCGGCGGCCTGTTCGTGCTGCACGCCAGCTCGCTGCCCGATAATCCCTACGACGGTCACACCTTGCGCCACGTCATTGACCGCACCGAAGCGCTCACCGGCTGTCCGATCGAGCGGGCCTATGTCGACAAGGGATATCGCGGCCACGACGCGCAAAACCCTCGGCGCGTCTTCATCTCCGGCCAGAAGCGCGGCGTCTTCGGCACCATCAAGCGCGAGCTGCGTCGCCGCTCCGCCATCGAGCCCATCATCGGACATTTGAAGGCCGAAGGTCACCTCGGACGTTGCTACCTCAAAGGCCGCGCAGGAGACGCCGCAAACGTCATCCTCTCCGCCGTCGGCCACAACTTCCGCCGCATCCTCGCCTGGCTGAGAGATTCTTGGCGCTTCATTCTGACCGCTCTCAGCGCAGCCGGAATCGTATCCCGCGCGATCAAATCAGCTTCTTAACGGACGACTTGGTAGACGCGGTCCCAATCCACAACGAGATGCAGCATTTCCGGTGTGGCCCGAAGCTCCTCGGGGCCCTCAAGTGCGCCGAGGAGTTCGAAGACATCCAGCGGCTTTCCGGTACCCTTGGGTTGGCTGCGGTCGACACGCCGGAACAGGAATTCACCGGAGCATGCCTCCGCTATCTCTACAGCCGTCACCGCAGATATTTCGTCTGCGATTAGCTGGCGAGCAAGGTGCATGTGAACGAGGACCCTCGCTGAGTGCGCACGGCGGACAACAAGCGGGTCGGCGCGCGTTGAAGCAGCGCTCCGCCAATATCAACCTTTTCTATCGACAGTCGAAAGCGTGGGATCCGTCGATTGCGGCAGTCTAGGAGCCGATCTGACGACAGCCCTGGCGGGGGGACTGAAGAGGGAGAGCTCCCAGAGAAGGCACGAAATGAAAGAACAGATCGCCGCTGCACGCTGGTGAGTGCTCAAGAAGGCAATGGTTGCCGGTGCGACAGCCAGGACCAACGACTTACCAATCCGAATTAGCATCCGACGAGCCCTCGCAGCCAACTGGAACCCTTACATACATTGAGCCACGACCGATGAAAGCGGCAAATCGCGCTGTACAATGTACGCTGCCGTACATATCCGTTTTTGATCGCCGCAGTCTCGAACATTTGAGCTTAGAACGACCCGGAGAGCATGCGCTGTTGATCTCGTGACGTGGAGATTATGCACTGCCCATTCGTAAGGCCTCGCCAGTCCCCAACTGAAAAGATTGAGAGGCTGGCAATCATCCGGCGGATTGCGCTGGACTACCCTGGGCCCACCGTGAGCGCGGCTTGTGATGAGGTGCTGCTGACATGGCTTAGCTGTAGTCGAACTAACGCATGCTTCCGAGCGTTCTTCGTCTTAGACCTGGGAGGCATTATGAATTCGGCTTGGCTTCACAACCTAGCGTTAGCTTTCCTTCCACTCGGAATTGTCTGTGCCGTCGTCATTGCGGTTGACCTCACTCGTCATCCGCCGCACTTGTGGATCATGAACGTAGTCTGGCCGGTCAACGCTCTGTTCGGTACCGTACCAACGTTGTTGTTCTATTTTCGCTTCGAGCGGCTTACCTCACGCGACGTCAAGATATCGAGCGACAAATCGAGCAAGAACTCGACGCCTTATCCGGTCATGGTCGCCAAGGGCGCAATGCATTGTGAAGCCGGATGTACGTTAGGGGACGTTCTCGCCGAGGGTCTCGTCCTGGCGTTTCCGGTGATTGCCGTCTGGCCCGGATGGCACAGCTTGTTTTCGGAGAAGATGTTTGCGATCTGGATCGTGGACTACATTTTCGCTTTCGTGTTGGGCGTCGCCTTTCAGTACTTCACGATTAAACCGATGCGGCAGTTGTCGCCTGGCGAGGGAATTCGACAAGCGTTGAAGGCAGATGCGCTCTCGCTCACCGCATGGCAAGTCGGTATGTACGGCTTCATGGCGATTGCCCAATTCGTCTTGTTTCGAAAGCTCCTGGGACAGAAGCTTGACGCTACAATGCCGGAGTTCTGGTTCATGATGCAGATTGCCATGATGGCCGGCTTTCTGACCAGCTATCCGGTGAGCTGGTGGTTGATCAAAGCCGGTGTTAAGGAGAAAATGTGACAACAGTCCTGATCTCGGGCGCGGGCATCGCCGGGCCGACGCTTGCTTTTTGGCTCAAGGCCGCCGGGTTTGAGCCAACGCTCGTCGAACGCGCACCAGCCCTGCGTAACGGCGGTTACGTTATCGACTTCTGGGGACTCGGCTACACGATCGCCGATCGAATGGGACTGCTCCCGGAGATCAACCACGTCGGCTATCGCGCGCAGGAATTGCGTATCGTCGATGACGACGGTTGTCGTTTGGCCGGCTTCGGCACCCAGGTGTTTGCCGAATTGACGAACGGGCGCTTCGTCACGCTCCAGCGCAGCGATCTTTCGCGTCTCTTGTTCGACAGGATCGCCGGCAAAGTCGAAACCATTTTCGGCGGCGAAATCGTTGCCGTCGAGGAGCGGCCGGATTGCGTCAAGGTCGAACTGAAACATGGTGGACAGCGTCGGTTCGATCTCCTCGTCGGTGCCGATGGGCTGCATTCAGTTGTTCGGAAGCTGGCTTTTGGACCCGAAGTGCGGTTCTTACGAAATCTGGGCTACGTCGTCGCGGCTTTTGAGGCTCGGGGTTATCGTCCTCGCGACGAGGATGTGTATTTGATCTATGGCCAGCCCGGCCGCATGGTCGGCCGCTTTACGTTGCGCGACGATCGCACGTTGTTTCTGCTGGTGTTCACCGCAGGAGACGCGACACTGCCCGATGTGCCGGGCGTACAAAAGGCGGTTTTGCGTGAGGTATATGGCCGCGACGGTTGGGAATGCGATCAAATGCTCACTGCGTTGGAGCCAACGGGCGAACTCTACTTCGACAGCGTGAGCCAGATCAGAATGCCGAACTGGTCGCAAGGTCGGGTGATGCTTATCGGCGATGCCGCCTTCTGCGTCTCGCTTCTGGCCGGACAGGGTTCGGCACTCGCGATGATATCGGCCTACGTACTGGCAGGCGAACTTGCCGCAGCCGGTGGACGACATCGGGAAGCGTTTGCCAGATGTGAGGCGCGGCTGATGAGCTATATCCAGAAAAAGCAGCAGGCGGCCGAGCGCTTTGCCGGCGCGCTCGCGCCGAAGACACGCCCGGGAATGCTTTTTCGCAATTTCGTGACCAGAACGTTTGCAATACCGGGCATCGCAAGGCTCGCAATCGGACGAGATATCGCGGACGAACTGGAGCTTCCCGATTACAGCTGGCCTTCGCTCGACCGATTGACGTCGGCCGCCTAATGATGCCCAAATGGAAGCACGCGGATAGTGCCCACCTGCTTGATGTGACGTCTTACGGCGGCACTCAGCCGGCGCCGTTCTAGCACAAGGCGTTCATTCCACGACGTGTCCGTTCCTGTATCGATCTTGAAAACCAGATGCCCGCAACCCTGACGTCCAGCGAAAGCAAAGCGCTGATCGGTACGATCCCTAAGCCTCTGACCGAAGAGCGAAGGGTCAGCCTGCTCGTACTTTGCGGTCTAGCCCTGGTGATCGGCGTCATGACCGGGCTTGGCGCCGTTGCCTTTCGCGCATTGATTGCCTTCGTGCACAATCTATTTTACAGCGGGGCGCTCAGCTTCGTTTACAACGCGAATGTCAGCGAGGGGCCGAGCCGTTTTGGCAACCTCTTGCTGTTCTCGCCCGTGATCGGTGGCCTCATTGTCGTTTTCCTCGTCAGGCGCTTCGCCCCCGAAGCGAAAGGCCATGGCGTACCCGAAGTCATGGACGCAATATTCTATAAGCGCGGCGATATCCGCGGCACGGTCGCCTTGATCAAGGCGTTGGCTTCAGCCGTGTCGATCGGCAGCGGCGCCGCCGTCGGCCGGGAGGGGCCTATCATTCAGATCGGCTCGGCGCTCGGGTCGGCTTTTGCCCAACTCATCGGGCTTTCGACCCGGCAAAAGATCACGCTTCTGTCCGCAGGTGCCGGGGCCGGCATTGCGGCAACATTCAACACGCCGCTCGGCGGCGTGCTGTTCGCCCTCGAAATTCTCCTGCCGGAAGTCTCGAACCGGACGTTTCTTCCCGTGGTCGTGGCCACGGGCGCTGCGACGACGATCGGCCGAATATTGATCGGTCCTGACCCGGCTTTTGCGGTTCCGGACATTCAGTTCAACATGGTTGCGTCATTCAATGTCCAGGAAGCGATAGCCTTCATTTTGCTGGGGCTGCTTTGTGGCGCGGCAGCGTGGGCTTTTATTCGCCTGCTCGTTTTCATGGAGGACGGCTTTCCGAAACTGTCCGGCAATGAGTATGTCCAGAACATCATCGGCATGTCGATCATAGGCGTGATGATGGTGGTTCTCACCAACGCCTTCGGTCATTCCTATGTCGATGGCGTCGGCTATTCGGTGATCCAGGACATCCTCGACCACAAGATGACGACCGCAGGGCTGCTTGCGCTGCTGTTTATCCTGAAGCTGATTGCCACGGCTGTGAGCCTTGGCTCTGGGGCTTCGGGCGGCATCTTCTCACCTTCGCTCTACCTTGGCGCCACATTGGGCGCAGCTTTTGCCGCGGCGAGCAGCTCAATTCTCCCTCAATCCGGACTGACGCCATCTTCGGCGGCTATCGTCGGGATGGCCGCGATCGTCGGCGCGGGCACGGGCGGCGTCATGACCGCCATCGTCATGGTGTTCGAGATGACGCGCGACTATGCGATCATTGTTCCGGTAATCGTCGCGGTTGCGCTGGCGGCGGGCGTGAGACGCGCACTCGTCAACGAGACGATCTACACAGTGAAGCTGCGCCATCGCGGTCACCGCATTCCGAAGGAACGACATATCAATCTTTATCTGGTGAAGCAGGCCCAGGACATCATGGAACACCGCTTCATTGTTGCCAAAGCAGGCACGACGCTGAAGGATGCCATGGCTGCGGAGGACGTCGATGACGCCCGTGCCATTGTCGTCGAGCGCGACGGTCGGATCGTCGGACTCATTCCGCCACGTTCGGGCCTATGGGTCGAATCGCAAACCAATCCCGGACTTCTGGTTGAGTCATTTGCCGAAAGGCGGCTGGTTATATGCCGGGATCAGGACCTTTTGAGCCTGGTGTTTGCAAGGTTGAAGCGCCACCGCGCGGGCGCAGCAATCGTGTTCCGTGGCGGCTCACGTCCCCGCGTGGCTGACATCGTCGGTATCGTCACAAAACGGGTTATCGCTGACGCGGTGATCGACAGCTACGAGGACTGATCGTCTACGTGGAGGGTGCCGCTAGCTCATTCCAAACGCTGCAGTCCTTGATTTCGATGGCGATGCGGAGGCGTGCTCTAAGCTGTTTTGCGCTCGCCAGACGCTGCGGGTAGCGGCGAGATCCGATCGCTTCCGATCGCGTTTGGTGATGTGATGCGCTGGCGCTGGCGAAGGCGCGCCGCATCGAGCAGCATCTGGGCTGCCCATCGATAGACGTTGCGCTCGCGCACGAGTTCGCGCATCAGTCGCATACGGTCGCGCTGTTCCGCAGCCGACATCCGCAGCGCTTGCAGGAACGCCTCCGCCATTCCGTGTGTGTCGTAGGGGTTGACAATGAGCGCTTCAGACAGCTCGCGGGAGGCACCGGCGAAGCTCGACAGGATCAGCACCCCCTGTTCGTCGTCGCGCGCGGCGACGAATTCCTTGGCAACGAGGTTCATACCGTCGTGCAGGCTGGAGACGATGCACATATCAGAGGCCCTGAAGAGCTCGAAGACCTCGGCGGGTTCGTGATGACGAACCACGAGGCGAACCGGTTCGAAGCCATCGCGGCCGTGCCGCGCGTTGACCATTGCAACGAGTTGCTCGGCCTCCGCCTGTAAGGCGCTGTAGGAGCCTAGCTTGCTGCGCGTCGGTGCAGCAGCCTGAATGAAAACGAAACGTCCCACCCATTCAGGATGTCGGATCAGGAGGTCATCAACCGCGCGAATGCGATCGAGGATACCCTTGGTATAGTCGAAGCGCTCAATACCGACGGCAATTCGCGTGTCGGACGGCAGATCAAACCGCCTTCGGACCGCATCACGACATTCGCGCACCGGAGCTTGTTCGGCAAGCGCGGCCGGTGGCCACTCAATCGAGATCGGATAGGGCCTGATCAGCGTTTCCTGACCGCCGAACGTGATGGATGCATGTTCGCGGTCGATGCGGCTCTCCATGAACCGATCCGCCGCCTCGACAAAATTGTTGCAATGGAATTGCGTGTGGAAGCCGAGAATGCTGCTTCCAAGTAAGCCGTCGATGATCTCCCGGCGCCAGGGACAGATTCCGAAGGTTTCGGCGTTCGGCCAGGGGATATGCCAAAACGTGATAATCGTCGCTTTGGGTAACCGGTCGCGGATCATCCGGGGCAGTAGCGCGAAGTGGTAGTCCTGCACCAGCACGACAGGGTCTTCGCAACTCGCCTCCCGAACGACCACATCCGCAAAGCGCTCGTTCACTCTGCGGTATTGCGCCCAATCCTCCTCTCGAAAAATCGGGCGGACGAATGCGATATGGCAGAGAGGCCAGAGCCCCTCATTGGAGAGGCCATAGTAATATCCGTTTTGCTCCTGTTCCGAGAGCCATACCCTGCGGAGCAAATAGGCGGGATCTGCGGGAGGCACGCGCACCCTGTCCGTGGCATCGACGGTGTCTCGATCGGCTGAACCCGAGCCGTGCGCTATCCATGTGCCCCCACAGGCTCGCATCACCGGCTCGAGGGCGGCGACCAGGCCGCTCGCCGGGATCTGCAATGCGATGCCGTTGCCGGAACGGTTGTGGATGTACGGCTCGCGATTGGAAACCACAATGACTTGAGCGCGCGGTAGCTCTTCGACCAGCACGCGGTGCAGCGTCTTGGGCGACCACTCGATGTGGATGCCGTTCGCAAAGCGCCGCTCCATGCGCAACTCGGAAAGTGCGGCGTGGACCTCTCGATTGAGAGGAAAGTTGCCGCGTTGCGGCGTCCCAGTAGGGCTACCCTGCTGCACCTCGACGAGTGCACCGCGGATCGATCGGCTCCAGGCGCGCATCAATGCCAGTACAATTGCTGTCCCGAGCAGGCCCAGACCTGTCGTTACCCCGACGAGCGCGAGCACGGTATAGAGTCGCGCCTCGCTTGTGCGCTTCTCGATGAACGCCAGATCATGCAGCACCAGGAGATGGCCCGTCGCAGAGCCTCCCGAGATTGGAAAGGAGCTGATGTGGACTCGTTGTCCGGAATCCGTGACGGTTGCGAAGGCACTGGACTTGTCCCGCTTGACGCTGTCACAGGTGACCGCTTTCGGAAACGCTTTAGTTGCGTAGCGCAATTGCCCCTGCTCGGTGCAGAAGCCGAGCGCCAGAATGCGCTCGTCCTCGGTAATCCGCTCGAACACGGGAACGAGATCGATCTCGGGTCTGGTGGTCATCGTCATCTTCACCTGGTCTCGGATCGATCGAAAGACAAGAAGCGAACGAAGGTCGATGTCGCGCTGCGACCAGTCCTCGACTATGATCGATGCGAGGAGCGTGAGAGCGGCAATCACAAGACCAACGGCGGCAAGCGCAAGAATGACGTATCGCGCGACAGGATTACCGAAAAGCCGCTGCATCATATCGGCGACTCCCTAGTACTCCGGTTCGGATGTTCGTGCCTTGCTATTCGTCTGGTTGGGTACGCCGACTTTCTGCAGGTAGGCGATAATATCGTGGCGAGAGGGAGCATCGAGCACACGGACCGGCATTCGGGCTCCAGGCACGGCCTTCTTGGGATCGGCCAGCCATTGGTCGAGTTTGTCGACTGACCAGTCAAGGCCAGCGTTCCGCAGCGCCGCTGAATAATTGTAGCCGGCAACCGAGCCGGCGGCGCGTCCGACCACCCCTCCCAGCATCGGCCCGATCTTGTTGCGATCCAAAGCGTGGCACGAGGTACACCGCTGGGCGAAAAGTTCGTGTCCGTGGATCGCGTCTGGTGCAGCATCGGCCAGAAAGCGTGCGAGGTCCTTTGCTTGCGACGGACTTGCTGAGCGGCCGAACGTGTAGCTCAGTGTGATCGTATCAACGTGATCCATGTCCGAGTCTTTCGAAAAGGCTGGATCGACATAGAAGACGACGGGCATGTCGACCTTTTGATGTGGATCGAGACGCTCTTCGTTGAAGCAGAAGCACTGAATCTTGTTGAAGTAGATGCCGCTCGTTGGTGGTGTAACGTTGAAGGTCGCGTGGCCCACCGTCGCCTGGTCGCTCAAGTTCTCGGCACTGAAGAACACGAGTTTCTGTTCGCCGAGGTGAACCGTCACGGAGCGCTGTTCCGGCTCGAACCGCCACGGCAGGCCGGGCGATACGTTGCTATCGAAGGTAACCGTCACGGTTTTCTGTGACGTGCTTGCTGGATCGCTATAGGCTCTTTGGGTCGTTCCTCCGTAACCGGTTGCGCCGCAGAACGCTCGATACAATTCCGGCGAGTAGGCCACCAGGCCGCACATGATTGCCAGGGTGATGAAGCACGGTACGAGAACGTTCAGGTTTTTCCGATGGCGTGATTGCATTGTCGCCTCGCAGAAGTCGGGCGCCAATCAACTGCTGGCGCTTCTCGACGATCTTGTGATTGTTGCTGTTGATGGTGAAGCAGAGATTCCGATTTCTCGGGGATTTAGCCAGAACTACGGCTCGGTGCGCGCGCTCGTTCTTGCAACGATCGGAGCAGATGTAGACGTGATTGTGGCATCCGTTTCCCGATGCGAGGCATGATCGGCCGAGAGCAGATGGCGGCGATACTCATATTCGATCAAGCTGAAACAGTCGCAGCTCAGCTTCGACAGTCCGACCGCGTCTTCAACCGTTATGCAGCCTCGTCTGGTCGAGAGGGTTCCTTCTTTCTGTAGGACTTCAAGGCACTCGGTGACGCTGGCGCGCCGTACTCCCAGCAGCTCGGCCAACATCACGTGCGTGAGCGGCAAGTTATCCGTGCCGAGCGAACTGCGAGCGACGAGCAGCCAGCGGACAAGCCTCTGTCTGAGATCGTGATAGGAGTTGCAAGCTCCCGATTGTGAAGTTTGTGCAAGGACGGCGGCCAGGTATCGCTCTACAACTGAGCGCAAATACGGGAGATCCTCGAGAATCGTCGAGAAGTCTTTGGTTTTGATTCGTAATGCTTCCCCGTCCACCTGAACGGTCCTGCGGTGCAGAGGCGCCGACTTGGCTGCAAGCAAAACAGGTGCGCCAACCAAGCCTTCCGACCCTATCAGCCAGACTTCGACGAATCTGTCTTGATCGACGCGAGCGGCCACCGAGACCAGTCCGCTTTCGACGAAATAGACGTACTCCATCGGCAGCCGGTAATGATGGAGGACCTGATGGCGGCGGAGCTGAATGCGCTCGCTAACGTCGACAATGCTGGCGAGCTCCTCAGCCGGAATCAGGCGAAGCAACTTGTTCCGAACCTCTACCACCGTCCGTTCTTCCGGTTGTCGTGCATAGCGATCAACGTCCTCGAGCTCTATCCGAGCGTATTGGCAGTTTCATGGACGCACAAGTTCTGCCCCGACGCTGCATGTTGTCGCGTCCGGATCTCAAATTTCGAAGTTCCTCACGAACAACTAAAGTATGAGGAATGCAGGAGACGCAGCGGCAATTGCTGCATTACGTTCGCCTATTCTGGAGCGCGTCAGTACGCTAGCGTACACTCGCTTCGGCGGTAGGGCGGGGTCGTTTGCCTTGCAGGCATTGTTGGATTGATCGAGACGTGGGATGTAGAGCCGGCTGTTTCGGTGCTGCTATGGATTTTATGCTTGGCATCACCGGTCTGCCGCACCTGCCGTCCGAGATCGTCGATGTCCGAAGAGCTGCTATCCGAGGAGGTTCGCGACTTGATTCTGCGGCATATCGATACGGTAGCTCAGCTGGAAGCCCTTCTGTTCTTGCGCGAGCGGCCGGCCGAGGAATGGGACGCGATCGCCGTTGCAAAGCGCCTGTACGCGCCACCCGCCGAAATGGGCGCTGCTCTCGCCGGACTTGCCAGCGCCGGATTCTTGAGGCGGCAGAATCAGCTTTTCCACTACGCTCCGGCATCTAACGACGGAGCGACGGTGGACGCGCTGGCGAAAGCCTATGCGCGCCAGCTGATTACCATTACCAATCTCATCCATTCAAAGCCGCGCGGCATCCGGGCGTTCTCGGACGCCTTCAAGTTTCGGAAGGACTAAGTCGTCCATGGCCGCGGCGATCTACAGTCTCTGTGCGATCACCAGCGCTTTGTGCGCGTGGCTACTCATTCGCGCATATCGCGCAACGGCTTCCTGCCTGTTGCTATGGAGTTCGATCTGCTTTGCCGGGCTTGTGCTGAACAATGTGGCGCTCTGGATGGACAAGCTGGTGTTCCCTGCGACCGACCTCTCGATACTCAGGACGAGCATCGCGCTGTTGTCGACGTTGGTTCTTCTGTACGGCCTGATCTGGGAGGACTAGAGATGGAGCATGTCGCGGACATCTTGTCAGGCGCCGCAGTGATGGCATCGCTTGCGGTTGCCGGCTTCTTCGCCAAGTTCTGGCGTCGGACGCGGGATTCTCTCTTTTTGTTGTTTGCTGCGGCATTCACCATCGATGCGCTGGCGCGTCTTGTGTTGAGTGCGGTTCGGGTCTCCGATACGGCCGAGCCCATTTATTACCTGCCGCGTCTCGTCATGTTCGGCCTGATTGCGATTGCGATTGTCCGCAAGAATGCGCCAGGTAAGGGCGGGTAGTTAGCGGCGCTGCGGCTGCGCGCCGGAATGCTAGCCACAAACCTTGTACGATCCCGTACCGATTGAGGCTTCGGTCTGCTTTAGCGATTGCTCCATGCCCAACCAGTAGGAAATGTTGCGGCTTGGGGGGCTCATGAACGAATCAAATCAATCCGTGCTGCAATTTCCACAAAGCCATTGCGTATTCTGCACGAATAAAACGCCACATGTACATGAGCGGCTGGCGATCAATGGAAAGCAGGTCGTGCGCTCGCTCTGTCTCATGTGCAAAAGAGAGCAGCCCAAAGAAAGATAAGATACCTGCTCCAGCCACGATCGCCCGTAATGAGGAGCCTGCGAGGCGCCTGATGTGAGAGATGGCGCCCTCCCTAAAGGGGGTCCCTGGCAACATGTCCTCGCGTGGCATGGAATGCGACAGTGGCCTTCAATATCCTGTTAGATGTTCCGAGGCGGGCGGAAAGGAGCTGCTGCATGAGCGCTATTAGAAATGTTCTGGACGAACACGAACGTCGCGTCGAGGCAATTACTGCAATGGCAATCGAAGTCAGAGCCCTCGTTTTGAGTGAGAGCGCGGGCGAGACAACGTCAACGATCAATCCGAGCGCAGAAAAGCTGGTTTATGCCAAGGCGTTCCAGGCTTGGGCAGATGGCGCAATCGAAGGAACTGCAGAAGATATATTCGAGACCGTGGAAGAGGTGCTGGATGCCTAGTCCATAAGAATATTAACCTAAGCAAGACCACGTCTCGCATTCCCATAACCTGCGGTGATCAGTTCAACCGAAGATAAAGTAGAGAAGGTATATCAAATAGCCTATGGCAAGAAGGCCTACTATAGCTGAAAGCCAAAGCAGGAGTTTGTCGTCTTTCATCGATACCTGCCTGCCATGCAAAGCTGGATGACGAAGTCCAGCGGGGCCACGATCATCCAGCGATTGGCAGTCATATTTCCCCGTTTTGAGTCGAAACAAGTCGAATAGCCGCAGCACCGTCAATATTGGCTCCAGCGTATTTCTGCGCAGCCGAAATTAGGGTCTCAACGGCGGATTTATTGTACGAGGGATGCTTGGGATTTAGGTGCAGGCCAGTTTCGACAATCATTACCTGAGTGATCCCAGAGGGCAGAACCTCGACGGCAAATGATACAAAGGACACGTGCGGAGCTTTGAAGGACATTGACCGCTCACTGACGTAGAACGAAGAAGGCGCCCCAGCCAAGACCAAGCGTAGCGGCTATGACCGAGCCCAACAGTACGCCCATTTTTGCCGCCCTCAATAAATCTTCATTGGAGAAAGCCAACATCGAGATGAAGATGGACATGGTAAAGCCGATGCCTGCCAGCAACCCGATAAGAAAGACGCCGCGCCAAGAAACTTCGGGAGGAAGGCGGCAGAACCCTGATCGTACTGCGATCCAAGTCGCCCCGATGACGCCGAGCGGCTTCCCCACAACCAGAGCAAATGCGGTGCCCATCATCACCAGCAGGCTGGCAGCAGGAAGATTCGTATCCGTTATGCTGACACCTGCATTTGCCAGCGCAAAGATTGGCATCACTCCGTAAGCTACCCACGGATGAAGTGCCATCTGCACGCGCGACACGGGCGGCAAAATCTCGCGGTGAGCTACGCGAAGGTCGCGCAATGGCTGCTGCAACAAATGCGGATCACCTCTTTTCATCGCATCGTCAGTTTTCAACTGTCTGATTGCTCGCGAAGCCACCTCCAGCGGAGGTTCCCACATCGCTATGGAGCGAGCCGGAGTCATCAGCCCGAGCATTACTCCAGCAAGTGTTGGATGGACTCCGGCGAAGAAGAATCCCACCCAAACCAACAAGCCGGGCACCACGTAAGGCAGTGCCGCACCGATCCCGATGCGCTGGAATCCCAACACTCCGAGAACGCCAAAGGCTGCGATAACAAAGCCGCTCAACTGCAGACCTTCGGTGTAGAAGACGGCGATGATCAAAACTGCAATGATATCGTCTATGATCGCTACGGCGAGCAGGAACACTCGCACATTGACCGGGATTTTTCGTCCAAGCAGGGCGAGGACGCCCACGGCAAAGGCGATGTCCGTCGCGGTTGGCACGGCCCAACCGTTTCCCTGCGCAGAATCATTGTTAAGGCTCAGATAGATGAGCGCAGGAACTAGGACGCCACCAGCCGCAGCAACCAACGGGAGAATGGCCTGGTCGAATCGGCTCAACGCGCCTTCATGAACCTCCCGCCGAATCTCCATTCCTACAACAAGGAAAAAGACGGTCATCAATGCGTCATTCACCCAGAAATGCAGTGACTGAGAAAAGACGTGCTCACCAAAACTAATGGCGAACGGGAGATTCCAAAAGACGTGGTAGCTATGGCCCGCTGTCGAGTTCGCCCAGATCAGTGCCGCGGCCGCTGCAATGAGAAGCGCGGCTCCGCTTACCGCCTCGACGTGAAGAAATCGATGAAGGGTGTTTGCAGCCTGTTCTGCCAATCGCTGGGCTGTTGGCAGATCGCCGAATATGGGATTCTGGTTCATAGGCGCAGGTCATCCGCGTGGCGGCCCGACCATCGCGTTACCTGTCACTGCCCAATGCAGCGAGCACCCATGCGTTCTTATACAAATCGATGGGGGCCATTCAACCCTGAAACAGCAGCGGAACCGAGCGACCCGTCGAAGGGCTCGGCGGATTGGCGGGGCAGTAAATATCGGCGAGTGAAACTACGGGCTAAAGGGAGTTTTCGGGATGCAACTCATCCCGAGCCACATACGAGGCGCAAGCCGAAATGGGCAGGGGAGAACGGTCGCTCGACTGCTGTGAGTTGGGCGCCAGCTGCCAGTCAGGATTGAACTGTCGACCTCCGTATTACCAATGGAGTGCTTTACAAGTCCGGCGTATTCAAACGTTGAATCACTCCCTCTGACCACCGAAATCCCGCGAACAAACGGCGATAAGGGGGAACAATTGTGAGCTATTTTGATTGTTTTTGTTGGCTTTTTCGATCGCTATTTGCGTTCGGGACGCAGGGGTCGCAGGTGCTCAAGACACCGCCGAGTAATTTACATTTCGCCTGTAACCTATTGAATTCCAAAGAGCCATTTGGCTAGCTTTTTACATTTAAGCTGCTGTAATCACTCCTGAAACATGTGACTCTTAATCAGCAGGTCCCAGGTTCGAGCCCTGGTGCGCCCACCAAATCAATCACTTGCTCAGAAAAACCGTTTGAGCATCCGATTTTTCAAACGGTCATTTTGCAGTGATAGAGTCTCGCTGAAAAGTTGCTGTCAGAGACGGCCAGCGCCTACCGCAACCGGTGAACGCGATTTCCCCGATGATGGATTGGAGCGAGAGTTAAATCGTTTCAATTGGTTAGAAGGCGTCGTGTGCACAACGAGTGCACCGGAAGATCAAGAAAAATCGCATCACAGGTAATGTGAACAGGCGTTCTGAGGCAGACGCGCGAGCCTCTAGTGCGTGCATTTGCGCTGTCAATTTCCAGGGCCGGGCAATCAAAATCACTTACCTGACTTGATCGAGAGGCCTGGCCGTCACGCTCCAGACCGCGGCTGATGAAGGGAGCCGGTGCTCGGCATAGGGAGTGCCAGCGAAGCTTGCCCGGGCCTTGGGGCTATCGAGCGTTAGTCCCGATACTTCGGGTCGCGATCCGCCGCGCAAGGAATATTGAGCTCCTATCGGGGCGGAGTTCGGGGAAGGGGGCGCCACTTGAGATCGCTGTCATTCCCCCGTTCAGGGTGCCGCTGGAACCGGTGCCGTCGCCTCACTCGGTCTTCGCGCGCCTTGCCTACTTTCGCAAGGACGTTGCCATTCTCACGCTTCTGCGGCTGCCGTCTCACTTGTCGCGATGCACCTGACGCGCCCCGTCGCTGGGGTCTGCGACGGCGCAACGAGCCATGCTGACTGAACAGCTAGGTCGCTGATGCATCATTTCGAGTCTGCCGAAGTGCATTCCGAACCAGGACCTTTCAGCGCATTTGGGACGCGCAGTTGCTCTGATTCTCGATTGTGTTGCGATTAGTTCATTTGAATCAACTTCGAGAGAGCGGACTAGCTCCAAGCCCGCATGCAACGAGCAAAGTTCCATGAAGATATGCGCAAATTAATTTCCGGTTGTGTCTTGCTTTTTTCTCAGGTTGCGACAATCTGTCCTTACGCACATAAGTAGTGCAGTGGATTTGAGGGAAGCGGGCTAGCGAATGTAATTGACGTCCCTTTGTCTCTCACGCTTGTCGCAAACGCTCTCGAAGAGACATCACCGCGTTGCGGCGCATCGACTAGATCAGCCAAGGCAAGTCACTGCGAATTGCTCGGTCGGTTTATACTGGCCGGTGAAGGCTGGTTGCGTCCTCAACGTGAGAGGTTCCCTAGATGCCGAGGGCGCAGCACATATGGGGCGAATATTGGTTTGCTAGTCGACTCTTGAGGCAGGGGCGACTTTGGAAGCCGTACGACAGGATACGGGGCTGCAGTGTCTTTCGCTGCTGCTCCGCTATCATCAAATTGCGGTCGATCCAGCGCAGATCGCACACCAATTTGCCGGCGTTGCGCTGGGAATCTCGGAGATGCTGAGGTGCGCGAAGCAGCTCAAGCTAAGAGCGCGTGCCCTTGACGAAAGCTGGACCGGCCTTGCTCGCTTGTCGTTGCCGGGCATCATCCAGCGGCGGGATGGATCCTTTGCCGTCCTCGGCAAAGTCGGTGCCGAGGACGTCCTGATCCATGATCCGGCGGCTAACCGTCCGCAGGTTGTGAAGCGAGCCGAGTTCGAAGAGAGCTGGACTGGGCGCATCGTGCTGATGACGCGTCGCGTCTCGCTCTCGGATCTCGCACGCAAGTTCGACATCACCTGGTTCCTCCAGGCTATGCACAAATATCGCCGGCTGCTCGGCGAGGTGCTGGTCGCGTCCTTCTTCCTGCAATTGTTTGCGCTGGTGACGCCCCTGTTCTTTCAGGTTGTGACTGACAAGGTGCTAGCGCATCGCGGCTACACGACACTCGATGTGCTGGTCTTCGGTTTGATCGTTGTGTCGATCTTCGAGACAGTCCTCGGCGCGCTCCGTGCCTACGTCTTCTCTCACACCACCAACAGAACCGATGTCGAGCTCGGCGCGCGTCTATTCCGCCATTTGATTGCGCTGCCGATCGCCTATTTCGAGGCGCGGCGGGCGGGAGACTCGGTGGCGCGAGTCCGCGAGCTCGAGAACATCCGTAACTTCCTGACCAGTTCGGCCCTGACACTAGTCATCGATCTCGGCTTCACGTTCGTGTTCCTGGCGGTGATGTTCTACTATTCACCGTTCCTCAGCTGGATCGTGGTTGGTTCATTCCCTTTCTACATCGCTATCTCGGCCGGTGTTACGCCGATCTTCCGTGAGCGGCTCGACAAGAAGTTCGATCGCGGCGCCGAGAATCAAGCTTTTCTAGTCGAGAGCGTCAGCGCGATTCAGACGTTGAAGGCAATGGCTATCGAGCCGCAGATGCAGAGGCGCTGGGAAGAACAGCTTGCCGGCTACGTCAGCGCCAGTTTTGACGTGCTTTCCCTAGGGAACTGGGCGAGCCAATCGGTTCAGTTCATCAGCAAGCTGGTGACCGCACTGACGCTCTATTTCGGTGCGCACCTAGTTATCGAAGGCAATCTCTCGGTCGGCGAACTCATCGCCTTCAATATGCTGGCGGGACGAGTGGCGCAGCCGGTGCTGCGCCTCGCCCAGCTCTGGCAGGATTTCCATCAGGCGCGACTCTCGATCGCCCGGCTTGGCGACATTCTCAATGCCGCGCCGGAGCCGATGTTCGATCCCTCGCGCGCAACGTTGCCGCCGATCAAGGGCGAAGTGAGCTTTGACCGTGTCAACTTCCGCTACCGGCCGGATATGTCGTTGGCGTTGCAGGATGTTTCGCTGAAAGTGCAGTCCGGACAGGTAATCGGCATCGTAGGTCCCTCCGGTTCCGGCAAGTCGACGCTCACAAAACTGATCCAACGGCTCTACGTGCCGGAGGCCGGCCGTATCCTGATCGACGGCATCGACCTGACCGTCGCCGATGTAGCTTGGCTACGTCGCCAGATCGGTACGGTCCTTCAGGAGAACGTGCTGTTCAATCGCTCCATCCGCGAGAATATTGCGCTCGCTGATCCGGGCATGGCGATGGAGCGGGTGATCGCCGCGGCCGAGCTCGCTGGAGCGCATGAGTTCATCCTAGCGCTACCAGACGGCTACAACACCGTGGTCGGTGAGCGTGGCGCGAGCCTGTCAGGAGGGCAGCGTCAGCGAATCGCGATTGCGCGAGCGTTGGTAACCAATCCCCGCGTGCTGATCTTCGACGAAGCGACCAGCGCGCTGGACTACGAGAGCGAGAACATCATCCAGCGCAATATGCGCAAGATCTGCGCCGGTCGGACCGTCTTCATCATCGCGCACAGGCTGTCCGCAGTGCGCCATGCCGATCGCATCATCACGATCGAGGCAGGCCGTCTGGTCGAGGACGGCAGCCATGACGAGTTGATCAAGAAGGCCGGGCGTTACGCCATGCTGCACCAGATCCAGGCGGGGCTGCATGTCGTCGGCTGAAATCGTCGAACGGAAGAGCCGCTTATTCTGGCGTCGCCAGCGCGATGCGCGCGAGTTTCTGCCGGCAGCGCTGGAAATCCTGGAGACGCCAGCTTCGCCGGCCGGGCGGATGATCGGGCTGACGATTATCCTCTTCTTTGGGCTAACCGTCGGCTGGGCAACTTTCGGCCATGTCGACATCATCGCGACTGCGACCGGCAAGGTAGTGCCAACCGGCCGTACCAAGACGATCCAGCCGCTGGAGATCGGCATCGTCTCGGCTATCCATGTGCGTGACGGCGACAAGGTGTCGTCCGGAGATGTTCTGGTCGAGCTGGACAGAACGGTGACGCAGGCCGAGCGCAAGCGGGTGGGGCAGGATCTGGTCGCAAGCCTGCTCGACATCGCCCGCTTATCGTCATTGCGTCGGAGCTTTGAACACCTGGCTGAACCGCAGGATCTCGATGAACCAACGGGTGCGTCGGAGGTTGACATCGCACGCGCCCGTTCGGCCATGCTTGCACAGGCGTCCGAACAGCAAGCGAAGCTGGCCTCGGTTGTTCAACAGATCGACCAGAAGCGGGCCGAGGCGCAATCGGTGACCGCCGCGATCAGCAAAATCGATGCGACTCTGCCGCTACTGGAAGAGACAGCCTCCATCCGCAAGAAGGCGATGGAAATTCAGTACGGCAACCATATCGCTTGGCTCGATGCCCAGACGCGCCTCCTCGATCAGCAGAACGAGCGTATCGTGCAAGAGCGTAAGCTGGTCGAGATCGACGCCGCCCGCCGTGCTTTGGAGCAGCAGTCCGCCCAAACCAAATCCGCTTTCGAGCGTCAGGTGTTGAGCGACCTCGCCGATGCTCAGAAGAAGGCCGACGAGTTCCGGCAGGACCTTGTCAAGGCGCAGCAGAAGACCGAGGAACAGATTTTGCGTGCGCCGATCGACGGAACGGTACAGCAACTCGCCGTTCATACCGTTGGCGGTGTAGTCCAGCCGGCGCAGCAGTTGATGATGATCGTGCCGCAAGGTAGCAGCATTGAGGTCGAGGCGATGATCTCCAATCGCGACATTGGCTTCGTAGAGGCTGGCCAGGACGCCGAGGTCAAAATCGACACCTTCAACTTCACCCGCTACGGGCTACTGCATGGCAAGGTCATCAGTGTCTCGCGCGATGCGATCGTGAAAGACAAGCCGCAAGACAGAGCAAGCGCTCCGAAGCAAAGCGGCGCACTTTCTGAGTCAAGTGAGCCGGCAGGCCAGGAGTTGCTCTACACCGCGCGTGTATCGCTTGAGGGTACGCAGATGCAGGTTGAGGACAAGATGGTCAACCTCGCGCCCGGCATGGCGGTGACGGTCGAGATCAAGACGGGGCAGCGGCGGATCATCGAATACGTGATGTCGCCGTTGCTGCGTTACAAGCAGGAAAGCCTGAGGGAGAGATAGCGAGGCCATGGGTTTAATTTCAAATCGTGCTGAAATGGTTCGACTGCGCGATCCTTGGAGATATCAACTCGGCAGTGTCCAGTTGGTCGCTGTTCTCTCTGGCCTTGCCCGGAACCGCGCTGAACGACGATGGTGGGAATCCAAGCCAAGACACGCCGAGAGCAGCCTCAGCCACGTTTTCAATTTTAAGGTCGGCGATCGCAACTAGTAATGCCGGCGCGGTGTCACATGTGTCCACGAAGCCGTTGTCGAGACAAGCAGGACTAACGCAACATGGAAAACGATCATCCTCCTGTCTTTCATCGCAGGCCATGGTGGCCGACCAAAATGACGTTGAGGTTGGTCTTGAGGATGGAGCGCGATCGCGGGCGTGAAGACGGCTCATTCGGCACGTTCACCGGGCTTATCCCCTCCGCATCTTTGGCGTGCGCAGCAATGGCGTTGGTTCTGCTGTCCGCGGCGCAGTGCACAGCGTCCGAGAGCAAGCAGACATCTTGGAATAGGAGTGCTGAACTCAAGAAGGCCGGCTATGTAGAGCTGTCCGGTGACGATGCTGTTCGTTTTCTTGTTGGCAATTCGATGCTGATGAAGAAGTCATCCCCCGGGGACGGCCAAAAGGACGGAATGGGGACAGGGTCGAGGATCTACTATTTTCTCAACGATCACACGATGTACGACTGCGGCGCGGCAGAGGAGAAGGAGTCGGGTTGTTTCGTCGAAGCATGGCACCTCAAGGACAATGAAATATGCCCCATTGTTGGGTCGTGCCTTAACCCAACGCCTGCGAAGATCATGAGATCGCCCCTTTCGAACGGGCGAGCAAAGGACGGGCGAAAATTAGGTGTCTATCTTCAGTTCGACCACTTCGCCTATGACATCGTCAAGGGCAATCGGACCGATGGATTGCTCTTCGATACGCAAATCTCAGCACGCCGGATCGAGCTCGATCGCGCAGATCTCGACAAGGAGATCAGGGAGGCGCGTGACCACGGTGATGGTGACAAACAAATTCCGGTCTACGTGCCACGGGCAAGCGCGCTGCTGATCGGAAACACGTTTCTATCCGGTGATTTCGCGGGTCCTTCCAAAGATCAGGCGGCGAACGTCTGTCCGAAAGAAGGGGCGTACTATTCGCCAGACGGTACGGTCATTCGCTTCACGTGCAATGCCTCGCCGGACCCCTTGTGGACGATAATGATTGCGCGTTGGGAGATTGAGGCCGGCCAATTCTGTGGGGCATTTGGCGGCTGCACGCGCGTGCCGATGCATGCGATTCCAGCTCCGCAGGAATCCGGCGCGAGCGACAAGATGCTGGTCCAAGATCTCACGAATGGAAATGCCTTAACGGGCTACGCGGGAAATCTCTTTAATTTCAGATTTGAGAGACATCGGAAAATCGGCAAAGCCGAAAAGAAGTCTGCGAAATAACCACATCAACGCCAAAAACAAGCAGGGCGAAACATCATGGCGAGTAATCCTCCTCCTCCCGCTCCGCCGGTTGCTCCAGTGCACACCTTCACGGTGAGCGTCAATCGGGACAACGATCCACCCGGTCATGCAACCTACACGCTTCTGGAAGACGGCAAGCCGGTCACAAATTTTTCCGGTTTAGACGGAGGCTGGGACGATACCACGCCCTGGGAGAGCAAGCTTTACACCAATGTACCGGTCTACCCAAACGACCCGAATGGCTTTTACAACGGCGTGCCGGCCTGGAGCTTCACCATCCCTAATCGCGAAGGCATATTGCTGCACACTGATTTTGGCTCCGCCACATCAAAGCCGTCGGTAGGATGCCTGGTCGCACCGCCCGGCCTGTTGCAGGAGGTGCGACAGCTTGTAGACCAGAACAAGAAAGCTGTTGCAAATTACAACTCGGTGCTGTTGCCAAAGTATTATGCGGACCTTGCCAATTACAATGCCACCTACGGAACGAATATCCAGCCGGCACAGTCCGTAAAGCCAGTCCGGCCTCCTACCGGCAGTATCAACATTGACGTGCACGGGAACGATCAGCCTGCAACGATTACGATGTCGGCGATTACGTCGAGTTCGAGCGGCGACGGTGAAGGAAATTCCAACAGCTTCGTAAAGCTGCGGCTGGGATTGACAAAGAAGCTCTCGAAGGATGTCTGGGTTTTCATCAAGGTCAGCAACCCCGACGATCCGAACAACGCGGAATTCACGCCGAAAAACCTGCAAAACAGCGTTTTGGTGCTTGATGACAAAGGGAATCCGCTGACCGATCCTGGAGGAGCCGTTAATCTCGGTTCTGGAAGTGTCCGATACGGGAATGTTGCCTCGCAGGTTGTCATCACCGGTGACAAGGGCAAACAGAACCTCAATCCAGGTGATAAGAACCAAAACGGATTTTGGGTGCGGATTGCGGCGGGTACAACTTCGGAAGAAGTTGACGTCAAGCCCGCTTACAAGAAGCTTCAATATGATGCGGGCGGTGGCCTCATAAAGGGGCCGGATCGTACCGAGACCTTCACCATTGCTGACTACGGCATTCGATATGATGGCAATGGTAGCCGAGAGCCGAGCCTTTACCAAGATGGATTAAACGCTCCGGGCAAGAGGGCAAGCAATCTGCTGACCGGTGGCCAGCCGACGGAATCTCCCGTCAACGTCACCATTAGCGACCAGGCGCTTGATGCCCTCGGCAATGGCTATACGCTCGTTTCGTACGATCCCAGGGCGAAGGCGGCACAGAGTTGGACTGTGGGAATGGATCCCGACAAGGACCATACCATCACGGCAAGGGCTTGGGGCTACCCGGATAACCCGGCGCCCCTTCGGGTGTGGGCGACAGTTCTCGATCTACATGGACAAAGACATATAATCTCGCTTGTGAAGACGAGCGCTTCCACCTACACCATCAGCGCGGCTTCTCTAAAAGGAACGGAAGGGCAAGTCACGATTCTTGCTTTCCAGGACGATCCGCACAACTTTCAGCTTAGTATTGATGGGGCGGGCCTAAGCTCTCCGTCACCAAACAATCAGCTCGCGCCGAGGGGAGGGATGCTTGAGGCAAACTTCACTCCAGGTGGCACCGGAGCTCCTAACACAACCACATCCACCTCTAGCAACGGCGTCACCACGACCACAACAACCGATGCCACCGGCAACGTGATCTATCGTGAAGTCGACAATGCGGATGGGACGCGCGAGGTCGAAATCTATCAGATCGGCGGGCAGCCGTTCACATCGACAGATCGGACATACGATGCCAGCGGCAACGTAACGACGGCAACTTTGTACAAAGCGGATGGCACAGTCTATCTTTCGGGTACTGGTGTCCTCAATGCCGATGGCACCACGACGGTATCCCTCGTTGACGGTTCCGGCCTGGCGGGTGGTTTTGAGATTGACCAATCCTATCGATATTATGAGCCTGGGGCGACCGCGGTAACGCTCTATGTCGCCGCGGGTGAACCGTTCCCGGCCGTCGAGAGTGACTATAATCCTCAAGGCATCCTTCAGTCGCGCAAGTACTTTGATGCAAGCGGCGCTCTCTATCAGACCGAGACCGTGAGCAAGGCTTCCGACGGGACCACCGTCGGCAATATCTACAATTTAAGTGGCTCGTTGGTCGAGACACAGGTGACCGGCATCCAGGGGCAACCTTATGTCGAGACCGATACGATGCTTGATTCAGCGGGGCATCCTACCACTGTGACCCACTACGCTGCGGACGGTAGCGTCTACGACACAGGTACAGCCACGACGAATGCTGCCGGAACCACCACGATCGTGTTTGAAGACACGTCTGGCGCCGTCATCGAGCAGGATATTCTCAACTCCGACGGTTCGAAGCAGATCTCTATCTACAATATAGTGGGCGAACCTTACGCTTCGAGCGTCACGAATTATGCTGCTGACGGCAGCCTGCTGTCGCAGACGCTCCTTTATTCGAGCGGCAGCACTTACCAATCGACAACGCGCGATCCGGTTACCGGCACGACGACAATTCTCGACTACGATGCATCCGGCAATCTGACGAGAAAAGAGATCGACAACGGGGCGCGAGATATTACGACCTATGGGATCACAGGCGAATCCTATTCGGCTATGGAGATTGTCTACGATTTCGAAAGCAACGTTGTCTCGAAAACCTATTACTATAATGACGGGACCAAGGAGATCATCGAATATCCGCTGCCCTATGACATCGGTTCAACTGAGAAGGACACCGTTTACAATGCGAATGGGCAGCTGACGTCACAGGCGATCTACAATCGCGACGGATCGATCGCCTCAACCGAGACGGTTGTCTTTAACTCCGACGGTTCGTCATTGACGCAATATCGAAACGGAGCTGGGCAGTTAACCAGCCAGGAGGTCGACGGCGCGGACGGGTCGCGTGATGTTACGACCTATAGTGTCCCCGGTCAGGCCGTGCCCTCGACGGAGAGCGTTTATGACGCCTCCGAAACACTGGTTTCAGCAACCATCATCAATGCTGACGGATCCAAGAACGCTACCGTCTATGGGATCACCGGCCAGATTTATGGTGCGGTTCAGACGTTCTACGACTCCGGCGGACAGGCTACGGCTCAGAGCTTCTTCGACCAGGCCGGGACGCTGATTGAGACCGACACCATAACGACTGGCTCTGACGGTTCGACGACGACACGCTATTTCGACGCAAGCGGAACGCTTGCGAGTCTGCGGGTTGTTCATACTGACGGTACAGCTGATGTTACCGCCTACGGGGATGAAGGGATTCCCTATGTGCAGTCGGTGTCGCAATACAACGCCTCCGGCGTGCTTGTCGCGGAAACCTCGTACAACCAGGACGGATCCATCGCGCAGATAGAGGTCGTGACAATAAATTCCGAAGGTTCGACGATCACTGATGTCTCCGACGCGAACGGGAATCTGACAAGTCGCACTGTTACCGCAGCCGATGGTTCATACGAAGTCCTCAGCTATGGCTTTTCGAACACAAGCTATCTGCAGTCCGACAGCTTCTACGATGCCAGTGGCAATCTGCGCTCAGCGACGAGCTACGGCAGCGATGGAGCGGTCGACAAAACCGAGACGGAAACGGCCAACGCCGACGGCTTGGTCACAACGAACTTCGTGAATGCCACAGGCGCGCTCGTTGAGCAAGATATCGAGAATGTGGACGGTTCGGGAACGAGGACATTTTATGGCATTGCCGGGGAGAACTATTATTCCACGGTCAATGCGTTTGATGCGAACGGCGATACCGTCAGTGACACCTATTTCAACAACGACGGAACACGCGACGTTGTGACGTATCCGGCCAGCGGCCTGTTTGCAGAGGTCGACAGCCATTACGATGCGAACGGCGTGCTGGTTGGCAGACAGCTCTTCGACAACAGCGGCGCGCTCGTGCTGACGGGAACGGCTGTGATTGCTGCTGATGGATCGACAACGATCCGCTACCTGGATTCGACGAATACGCTTGTGCGGGTTGAGGTCGCTCACACGGATGGAACGAGCAGCGTGACGATATATGGCGTCACGGGCGAGCCTTATGCCGCAACTCAGACTAGCTACGATGCCGGCGGGAACGTCACGTCCGAGAGCTATTTGAAAGCGGACGGCTCGATCTATCAGACTGAAGCCGTAACGATGAATGTGGATGGGTCGAGCACCTTCAATTTCTATGACCCGCTAGGCGCATTGCTGGAAACTGACGTCGATAACGTCGATGGCAGCAAGGACATGACGATCTTTAGCGCTGCCGGCCAACCCTACACGTCGACCGCTAGTCATTATGATGCGAATGGAGTGCTGCTGTCGCAAACCCGCAATAGCTCCGACGGAACGCGCGACGTGTTCAACTATGGCGTCGCCGATCCCAACTTCGCGGCAACAGACAGTCACTACAATTCCAGCGGGGCGCTGGTTTCAAAAGCGCTGCTTCGCGCCGATGGGTCAACCTACCTGCTGGGAACCGCGACCGCCGATGCCAATGGTGTCATTACCATCGACTACCAAGACAGTTCGGGCAATCTCCTGAGACAGGAGATCGACAATCCAGATGGAACGAGTGAAATCCGTCTTGAGCAGATCACGGGGCAGCCTTACAGCTCGACGGACACGCTTTTCGATTCCGCCGGAAATGCCACGTCCGAAACATTCTACAATAGCGATCAGTCGATTTACCAGACCGCTACGTTCACTAACTACGGCTCGGAAATCGATGTCGACTACTTTAATTCAAGTTCCAGCTTAATAGAGCAGGATAGGATCTATGCCGACGGATCCAAGGACGTCTACCTCAGTAACATAACGGGCCAGCCGTATTATGCGGCCGATAGTCAGCTCAATCCAAATGGTTCGCTTGCCTCTGAGAAATTCTACGACTTAGACGGATCAATTCGCGTTACCCTCTACGGGATTGCGAACCAGCCTTATGCATCGACGAGCACGGTTTACGACGTGTATGGCGATCTGCAGTCGATCACCCGCTTGAATGCCGATGGCACGGTTTACGAAACGGGCACGCCAGTGCAATCGTCGGGGACCAGCGGAACGACTACCGTCAACTATGTAACCACGGCCGGCGCGCTAGTGAGTTCGGAGACGACTCTCGCCGACGGAGGATCGTCGGTCACGAGGTACTTGATCACAGGCGAGCCCTACACGTCCACGATTAGCAACTACGATCCCAATGGGAATCTCACATCGGAGACATTCCTCAATGCCGATGGTTCTACGTATGGTTCAATGCGCTCCGTCTATGACGCGGGTGGAAATCTCGCATCCGAGGCTTTCTTCAACGGTGATGGTTCGGTCAATCACGTTGTGAGTCTATCGAACGGTACCACAACCACAGAGTATTTTAGCGCGATCGGTGCTGTCGACCACAAGAGCGTCGTAAACCATGATGGTACCTCGCTGGTGACCCAGTACGGCGTCACTGGGCAGTCTTATACCTCAACCGAAAGCGAATACGGTGCTAGTGGAACGCTAACGCAGCGTACGCTGTTCAATAGCGATGGCACGCGCGAGGTTGATGCGTATGGTATTGCTGGCATGCCCTATACGTCGACACAAAGCCAGTTCAATGCCAGCGGTGCGCTCATATCCGAAACATTCTTCGACTCGGATGGTGGCGTCTATGATCGGCGAACGGTGCAGATTGGAGCCGATGGAACGACGACAACGACAGATGTCGATGGTAGCGGCAATCTTGTTGGTCAGTTTGTTCAGAAAGTCGACGACAGCAGCGTCGACGACACTTACGGCATTGCCGGGCAGCCCTATAAGTCAACCGTTAGCAATTATGATTCCAACGGTGATCTTACGTCAGAGATCTTCTATGCTGCGGACGGTTCGATCTATCAGACTGAACTCGTTGCGATCGATACGAACGGGACAACTACAACGACGTTTTCCAACGCAGATGGATCGGTGGCAGACACGAACGTGGTTGCGGCCGACGGCTCGAGTGCGCTGACGATCTACGGCATTACCGGTGAGCCCTACACGTCGATAGCGTCATCATACGACAGCAACGGAGACCTGACTTCAGAGATGTTCGAACGAGCTGATGGCTCGGTCTATGAGACTGACGCGGTGACGGAGACCACAAATCCGGACGGTTCGACAACCGTCACTTATGTCAGCTCCAATGGCACGACACGCACGTACACTTATGGTGCGGACGGCACGCTTGAGACCACAGGCCAGGGGCCGGCGGTAGTCATTACAAGCGCGGCGGAGACCAGCAATGTTGCCATGCAGATCATCACGGGTGCAGTAACTTCGGGCGGTGGCGCGACAGTGGTCGGCCAGACGGTCACTTTGACGGACAATGGCACGACGTTGGGCACGGCAATAGTTCAGGCCGATGGGAGCTTCTCGACTCTTGTGACATTACCGAACCAGGGTGCCAACGCTATTGTGGCCGCGTTAACCGATGGCAATGGCAATACCGGCACGAGTGCGGCGGTGGTCGACACGCTCGACAATGTGGCGCCGACGGCGACGATCACCAGTGCGGCGGAAGCAAGCAAGATCGCCGACCAAACCATCACGGGTACGGTGACCTCGGGCGGTGCGGCTACGGTGGTCGGCCAGACTGTGACTTTGACGGACAACGGGACAGCCATCGGCACCGCCACGGTCCAATCGGATGGCACCTTCTCGGCCGCGGTGACGTTGCCGAACCAAGGCCCAAATTCGATCGTCGCCATGGTGACTGACAGCTACGGCAACACTGGTACGAGTGCGGCGGTGGCGGATACGCTCGATAATATTCCGCCAACAGTGACGGTCACCAGCGCGGCGGAAGCGAGCAGCAACGCGAACCAGACCATCGCGGGAGTGGTAGCCACTGGTGGCGCTGCGACGGTGATCGGGCAGACGGTGACCTTGACCGACAACGGTACGACGTTGGCCACTACTGTAGTCCAGGCGGACGGCGGCTTCTCGACTTCGATCACACTGCCGAACCAGGGCAATAATTCGATCGTTGCCACGGTGACCGACAGCTACGGCAACGCCGGCACGAGCGCGGCTGTGGTCGACACACTCGACAACGTTCCGCCGACGGTGACGATCACCAGCGCGGCGGAAGCCAGTAGCACTGCAGCGCAGACGATCACGGGTAAGGTCGTCTCTGGTAGCGCCGCGTTTGTGGTGGGACAGACTGTTAGTTTGACGGATAACGGCGTGGCCATCGGTACCGCGACGGTTCAATCCGACGGCACCTTCTCGGCGGCGGTGACACTGCCGAACCAAGGTTCCAATTCGATAGTTGCCACCGTGACCGACAGCTATGGCAACACTGGAAGCAGCGCCGCCGTGGTCGACACGCTGGGCGACGTTACGCCGACCGCCGATTTTGGCTCCGCGCTGAGCTCTGCGGCTGTATTTGGTTTCTCGGGCGGCAACTGGACCGTTACAGTCGGAGGCGAGACCGATACGCTTCACGGCATCGAGCGAATCCAGTTCGCGGACAAAGCCTTCGAGCTGGTTGATCAGTTCGGCGCAGGTGTGGGCGGGTACCAATCCGTCCAGGCGGCGGTGGATCAGGCGTCGGGAGGTGAGACGATCCTGATCGCGCCGGGGACCTACACCGAAACCAAGATCCCGGCGCCTTATTCCTCGACCTCCGGTGGCCTTTATATCGATACGCCCAATCTGACCCTGCAAGGTGTCGCGGCCGACGGAACGTTCATCACGAGTGCCGCGCAGGCCCAAACCAGCGGTCCGACGATCGTTTCGGGAGCGGAAACCGATTTTGGTTCGAATCTGTTCATCGGCCCCGATGCATCGGGCACGACCATTCAGGGATTGCACCTGGCGGCCGGAGCAACGACGACCAACAAGCTGGTCGAGTCATGGGGAAATAACTTCACAATCGAAAACAGCTTTATCGACACCTTCTATAATGGGGCCGACACCGGTGCCGCCGCGATCTATATCGATGCTCCCGTCAATCCGATCAGCCAGTATCTGATTGAGGGCAATATCCTCAATGAGGGCATCTATGTCGCTAATGCCGTAGGTACCGCCGCGGCTGGCATCAGCACGACCCAGGTGATTTCAAATAACCTCTTTGATGACACTTTCGACGACAGTTCGGGCAACGGCCGGTACGACATGGTTGCCGTCCAGGGGCAGATTCCCGGCGTCGCATGGCAACCGAACGCGGCACAGGTCCCGACGCTCACGGGGAATACGCGCGCCGACAACGCATCGCCTTTCATCTTCCGAATGACCGAGGCAAATCCGGCGCTGTTCCCTAGTGCGGGCGAGATTGCGACGATCCTGGCGCAGAACACGGACGCCAGCTCGAGCTATGCCTATGTGCTGAACCCCGACGGGACACTGCATCTCGTCGACAGCAACAACGGGTCCGGAGACTTCAAACGGCTCTACGTTGCGAACGGTCTGGATACCCTCAATCAGGGTCTGACGGCTCCCAATGGGATCTACGGGAGCGCACGAGACACGATCGATGCCGGCGACACCATCGTTCTTCAAAGTTTCGGGGCAACAGTCGATGACGTCGTGGTTGACGGCTTGACGATAAGGCCAACTGCCAGTTCAACCGGACTCACACTCGATCTGGGGAGCGGCGTCCGCACGCTCACATTGGCAGACTACAACGCTGGACAGGGTGCCGGTGTCACTGTTGTCGGAAACAACCTCGGTGATACGCTCAAAGCGAACAGCGGCAACGACACGCTTATTGGCGGCACCGGAAACGATACCTTCGTCGCGGGTTCGGGCAATGATGTCCTCACTGGTGGCGGGGGCAATGACGTCTATCAGATTGGTTCGGTATTCGGCCGGACCCTGATCAACAACTCGGCTGCCGACGGCACGACCGCGCCGGCAGGTGAAGTTGATTTCGGCGCGGGAGTCACAGATCAGCAGCTCTGGTTCGTACGAAGCGGCAATGACCTGCAGGTCGACCTGCTGGGCACGTCCGATCAGTTGACGATTTCCGGCTGGTATAGCGATGCGCGCGCGCAAGTCCAAAGCTTCAATATGGCCAATGGATTGAAGCTCGATAGTGAGGTCGCCCAGCTGGTGTCGGCAATGGCGACCTATGCCGCCAACAATCCAGCCTTCGATCCCGCGACGGCAACTCAGATGCCGAGCGATGGCGCGTTGCAGAACGCCATCAGTGCAGCTTGGCATGGGGACGAAGCGGTAGAAATCACCAGCGCGCCCGAAGCCGGCAATAACCCTGCCCAAACCATTTCGGGCACCGTTGCTTCCCTGGATGGGACCAGTGTGGTCGGTCAGACCGTGACTTTGACAGACAATGGTGCCACCTTGACGACGACGACCGTCCAATCGGACGGCTCGTTCTCCGCGAGCGTGATTCTGCCGAACCAGGGAACGAACTCCCTCGTCGCCAGAGTGATCGACAGTCACGGCAATATCGCTAGCAGCACCGCCGTGGTCGATACGGTCGACAACGTATCGCCGACGGTAACGATCACCAGTGCCGCCGAAACCAGCAATGTCGCGAGTCAGACGATTGCTGGCACGGCCTTGTCGGGCGGGACGGCGGCCGTCGTTGGCCAAACGGTCACCCTGACGGACAACGGCACGACGCTGGCCACCACCACGGTTCAGTCGGATGGAAGCTTCTCTGTTCAGGTGACGCTGCCAAACCAGGGTGCCAATTCGATCGTTGCCGCCCTGAGCGATAGCTATGGTAACACCGGAGCCAGCGCCGCCGTCGTGGATACGCTGGCCAATGTTGGGCTGACAGTATCGATCGACAACGAAACGCTGACGAATGATACCGGAGCGTCCTCGACAGACTTCGTGACCAAGGATGGGAATGTTGCGCTGTCCGGGTCGGTGAGTGCAGGCTCGACGGTCGCGATCTTCGACGGAACGACGAACCTCGGTGCCGCCAGCGTTTCCGGCACAAATTGGTCGTTCTCGGCCGATCTTGGTGAGGGAACACACCAACTCCACGCTGTTGCAACCGACGCGGGCGGTGACAGCGCCAGCAGCGCAGCGGCACACACGATTGTGGTCGATGACACGCCGCCGCAGCCCTCCATAACTGGGATCAGCCCGCATGGTCTGTTGCAGGGACTTTCTGAAGCGAATAGCAGTGTCCAGGTCTTCCAGGGGACGACCCTGCTTGGATCGACGACGGCGAATGCCCAAGGCGCGTGGAGCATCGATGCAAGCTCACTGCCGACCGGGCTCTATTCCTTCACGGTGACCGCGACCGATTTGGCGGGGAACGTAGGGACGGCATCGGTCAGCCAATATCCGGTCAACGCCGCGATCTACGCGATCACAAATAGCGGAAGCTATGTTTGGGGCAGCGGCGCAGTCGATTTGCCCTGGCAACAAGACGGTGTTACGGCCCTCAACTTCGGCACGGCTTACTCCGCCTCGCAGCTCTATATGCAGGCGGACAATTACGGAAATCTCACGCTGAAATTCATCGGCGACAGTACCGACAGCATTCTTCTGCGCAATGATCTGACGAACAATGCAGGCGTGGTCACCAGTGGGGTATCTCAGCTTGTGTTCGGCGATGGTACCGTCAGCCTAGGCGGCACGATGACGTTCACCTGGCTCGGCAATAGCTCGGGATATACGATCAACGGCTCCAATTTGGGCAGCAACGTCTATGAGGCGACCGCAGGTGGCAAGATCAACTTCGGCAACAACAGCGCGGTCGGCAGCACCAACATCGTGGAGTTTGACAAGGGTAGCCAGAATGTCGCCGTCGAGGCGGACGGCAACACCGGCATCCTTCAGCTAGGCCCTAATATCTCGGCTCAGGATGTGTACTGGCAGAGTAACGGCTCGGGCGATCTGATCCTCAACATCCAGGGCGACAGCACTGACAGCGTCAATTTCTGGCGTGACCTGCGACTGAATGGCGGTTTGGTCACCAGTGCGATCAAGACGGTGAGGTTCAGTGACGGTACGTCAATCGATATGAGCCACGGACCGTCCACGTTCACCTGGTTGGGCAACACATTTGGCTACACGCTGAACGGATCCAATCTCGGCTCCAACCTCTTTGAGGCGACGGCTGGCGGCAAGATCAACTTCAGCGATAACAGCGCCGTGGGCGGTACCAACATCGTGCAGTTCGACAAGGGCAGCCAGAACGTCGCGGTGCAGGCGAATGGCGTCAGCGGCATTCTCGAACTCGGGCCTCAGATCTCCTCCCAGGACATGTACTGGCAGAGCAACGGGGCGGGCGACCTGATCCTCAATATCCGGGGCGACAGCGCGGACAGCCTCAACTTCTGGGGCGATCTGCAACTCAACAACGGTGTGGTCACCAGCGCGATCAAGACGGTGAAGTTCAGCGACGGCACGTCGATCGACATGAGCCATGGGCCGTCGCTTTTCACCTGGATCGGTAATGCGCCTGGCTACACGCTCAACGGGTCCAATCTCGGCTCCAATCTCTTTGAGGCAACCGCAGGCGGAAAGATCAACTTCGGCAACAACAGTGCGGTCGGCGGCACCAACATCGTGGAGTTTGGCAGGGGCAGCCAGAACGTCGCCGTCGAAGCGGACGGGAACAGCGGCATCCTTGAGCTGGGGCCTGGGATTTCAGCCCAGGACGTGTACTGGCAGAGCGACCGGTCGGGCAATTTGATCCTCAACATCCGGGGTGACAGCGCCGACAGCGTCGACTTCTGGGGTGACCTGCAAGTCAACAACGGCGTGGTCACCAGCGCGATCAAGACGGTGACGTTCAGCGATGGCACGTCGCTCGACATCAGCCACGGGCCGTCGACCTTCACCTGGATCGGCAACGCTCCTGGCTACACGCTGAACGGCACCAGCTTCGGTACCAACGTCTACGAGGCAACCGCGGGCGGAAAGATCAACTTCGGCAACAACGGCGCCGTCGGCGGCACCAACATTGTCGAGTTCGACAAGGGGAGCCAGAATGTTGCCGTCGAGGCTGACGGGAACAGCGGCATCCTTGAGCTGGGGCCGCAGATCTCGGCTCAGGACGTGTACTGGCAAAGTGACCGGTCGGGCGACCTGATCCTCAACATCCGAGGTGACAGCGCTGACAGTGTAAACTTCTGGGGTGATCTGCAACTCAACAATGGCGTGGTCTCCAGCGCGATCCAGACGGTGAAATTCAGCGACGGCACTTCGATCGATATGAGCCATGGGCCATCGATCTTCACCTGGCTCGGCAACACTTCGGGCTATACGCTCAACGGCACCAACTTCGGTACCAACATCTACGAGGCAACCGCAGGCGGAAAGATCAACTTCGGCAACAACAGCGCGGTCGGCAGCACCAACATTGTGAAATTTGACCGGGGCAGCCAGAATGTCGCCGTCGAGTCCGACGGTATCAGCGGTATCCTTCAGCTCGGGCCAGGGATTTCGGCCCAAGATGTGTACTGGCAGAGTGACCGCTCAGGCGACCTGATCCTCAACATTCGGGGCGACAGCGCTGACAACGTCAACTTCTGGGGTGATCTCCAAGTCAATAACGGTGTCGTTACCAGCGCGATCAAGACGGTGCAATTCAGCGACGGCACGTCGCTCGACATCAGCCACGGGCCGACCGTCTTCACCTGGATTGGCGATACTTCGGGCTATACCCTCAACGGCACCAGCTTCGGTACCAACGTCTACGAGGCGACCGCAGGCGGCAAGATCAATTTCGGCAACAACAGTGCGGTCGGTGGCACCAACATCGTGGAGTTCGACAAGGGTAGCCAGAATGTCGCCGTCGAGGCTGACGGGAACAGTGGCATCCTTGAACTGGGCCCGCAAATCGCAGCCCAGAATGTTTACTGGCAAAGCGACCGGTCGGGTGACTTGGTTCTTGGTATCCGAGGCGACAGCGCTGACAGCGTTAACTTCTGGGGTGACCTGCAAGTCAACAACGGTGCGGTCAGCAGCGCGATCAAGACGGTGAAGTTCAGTGACGGATCGTCGATCGATATGAGCAGCGGACCCTCTACATTTACCTGGCTCGGCCAGCCGGGTTCATCACTATCTGGGATCAGTACCGGACCTAACTCGTTCGAGCTCAATGGCGGCAGTGAGACGGCCACGGGCGGAAACAATGGTAACAATACTTACCTCGTCTCGTCAGCGACGGGTCAGGCGGTTATCTATCCGAACGAGGCGGCAGGTTCATACAACGAGCTGGATTTCGGAGGTTCGATCACCGATCAGAATCTCTGGTTTGCCCAGTCGGGGAATGATCTAACCATCGACCTGCTTGGCACCAACACCAATGTCACGGTCAAGGGCTGGTTCTCTAGTAGCTCGAACCAGATGCAGGAGATCAAGGCTGGTGGCCTTGAGGTCGATAACCATGTCTCGCAGCTGGTCCAAGCCATGGCGACTTACTCGACGAACAACGGAGGTTTCGATCCGACATCTTCCAGCAACGAGACTCTGCCAAATGATGCTGCGCTTCAAAATGCCGTCTCCGGGGCATGGCATACCCCCGTCGCGATTTTGCCAGCGAGCTAGCTTTTAAGCCAGCTGGGGTTGTGTCAGTTGGCCTCTAAGTTGGTGCAAATAGCCGATAAGCCATCCAGATGGCATGCTCGAATTTGTAATGCCGTCTGGTCACTCAACTATTTCAGGCGGGGTATCCTGGCCATGAGAACGCGCCTGCAGGCAGCATCTGCTATTCGATGAATTAAGAATTGCGGCAGACTGCGTTTTGAAGCCGAGCGCGTGCAGGGGCGATTGCTGGTTTGACTGGTTTGGGCTCTATTTGCGTCTTTCGCGACCTGGGTGATGGTGGTGACGTGATGGACCTTGTTGACGTGCGTGGTCATGCCGCTCGAGCGGAGAGTGCTGACGCCGGCGTCCAATTCCAGGGCAGAAGTTCGTCCAGCCGA
>Ga0105240_10000401_pt1 | contig 80500 bp, 60 predicted proteins | sample KBSC54metaG_FD_80426 | JGI IMG/M metagenome (GOLD analysis project Ga0105240, IMG submission 80426) | Corn rhizosphere microbial communities from Kellogg Biological Station, Michigan, USA - KBS C5-4 metaG | ecosystem: Host-associated > Plants > Roots > Rhizosphere > Soil | place: Michigan, USA...
ACATCCTGCTGGGCCGTTGTCGAATCCATATAACCCGCATTCGAGCTGTTGGCCGCATCCACCGCATTCTTTACCGTCGCCAGGTTGGAAGGCACATTGCCGGCAGGAGAATAGGGGCCGGTAGCAGCCTGGGCTGTATACCAGTGTTTACCCCCATATAAGTAGAACGCGCCATCATTGTTTTTTACGATGGTAAAAGGAGAGTTGACTACGACATCCACGCCCCAATCCTTGTTCGGCTGCAGCTTGGGCTGACCATCGATCAGCACCAGGAGGGAAGGCTGATCTGAATAGACGATCCTGGGGGCGGTGGTATTCAAATCCTTCGAGAGCTTTTTCTGCTCGGTATTCTGATCCAGGGAAGCCAGCAGCTCATCCAGGGAAAGATCACCGGCAGTTTCAGGCAGGTTGGCTTCCAGCGCACTTTTTAAGCTATTATTAAAATTGTCATCTTGTTGTCCGCCAGGAAATCGCACATTCGGCACTTTCACCGATTGGATCACTACCCGGCGGTTATCCCGGTCCGTCTCCACATTCGCTATCGACCAGAAAGTACCAAAAACCGGGTCTGTTTTACCCGTCTGCAACACCGAAATAGCCCAACGGCTTTTCAGGACATTGTCCGAAAAAGATTCCGGCTGAGGCTGAAAGATCTTTATTACCGTACCATCATCTGTCGTAAAACTCCTCGGCCATTCCTGTTGAGGCTCCTGCCCAACGGCAGTGCCCACAAAAAAGACGGCACAAAGCACCGGAAGTAATATAGTGCGAAAACTTTTCATATTTGTGTATTTATCATTAGGTATAAAAGTTGGCCTTCGGTCTTTATGGAAAGACCGCTTAGAGTATGACCGATTTAATACCCAAAAGTTTTATGCCGCTGAAAATAAAATTGTTAAAATATTGCCCCTTTTTTTTAATGTCCTGCCTGGTCTAATGCGCTTCCAGCCAGTTAACACCCGATCCGACTTCGGCCAGCACGGGCACATCATTGGGTAAGGGCAGCGCCGTCTCCATACAACGCATAATGATGGGTTTAATTTTATCCAGCTCATCCTTATGAGCGTCGAAGACCAGTTCATCATGCACCTGCAGGAGCATTCTGGATTTGAACTTATTTGCGCGGAAGGCTTCGTCCACCTTGATCATGGCCAGCTTGATCATATCAGCCGCCGTTCCCTGGATAGGGGAGTTGATGGCATTCCTTTCAGCAAAGCCCCTGACAGTAAAGTTGGCGGAGTTGATATCCCGCAGCCAACGCTTACGCCCCATCAGGGTCTGCACAAAGCCGTTCTCCCGGGCGAAATTCATGGTGTCGTCCATGTATTTCTGGATGCCGGCGAATTGTTTTTTATAATTATCGATGATCTCTTTTGCTTCCGTCCGGCTGATGCCCAGGTTATCCGCCAGTCCAAAAGCTCCCTGGCCATAGATGATGCCAAAGTTGACGCTCTTGGCCTTATAACGCATTTCCTTGGTAACATCCTTCTCCTCCACACCGAATACCCTGGCGGCCGTGGCTGTATGAATATCCTTTCCTTCACGGAAGGCGGTCGTGAGATTGGGATCCCCGCTGATGGCAGCGACGATGCGCAGCTCTATCTGCGAATAATCGGCGGACAAGAGCACAAATTCTTCGTTCCTGGGAATAAAGGCCTTGCGGATCTCCCTTCCCCGTTCAGTCCTGATAGGAATGTTCTGGAGATTGGGATTATTGGAGCTAAGCCTGCCGGTAACAGCCACCGCCTGGGCATAGCTCGTATGTACGCGACCCGTTTTACGATTGACCATCAGGGGCAACGCATCCACATAGGTGGATTTCAGCTTGGTAAGCTCCCGGAAAGCAAGGATGTCATCCACAATCTGGTGACGCGCCGCCAGTTTCAGCAGTACATCCTCGCCGGTGGCATATTGACCCGTTTTTGTCTTCTTCGCCTTGGGGTCCAGCTGCATTTTCTCAAACAGCACCTCTCCCAGTTGTTTGGGCGACGCCAGGTTGAACCGCAGCCCCCCTGCCTGGACATATACTTTCTCCTCGGCTTCTTTCGCCTCCCGTTCCAGCTCTTTGGAATATTCCCGGAGAAAATCCATATCCACTTTAATGCCTTCATATTCCATGGCGGTCAGCACTTTTACCAGGGGGTTCTCCACTTCGTAAAACACCTTCTCCACTTCTTTTTTCTTCAAAAGGGGAAGGAAACATTGTTGCAGCTGTAAGGTGATGTCTGCATCCTCCGCCGCATAGTCCTTGATCTTTTCCAATTCCACATCCCGCATAGTACCCTGCCCTTTCCCCTTTTTGCCGATGAGCTCTTCGATATGCACCGGCTCATATCCCAGGTATTGAGCGCTCAAAAGGTCCATACCCCGTTTGCCTTCCGGCTCGATGACATAGTGGGCCAGCATGGTGTCGAAGATCTTCCCTTTCAGCTCCACATCATACCATCTCAGGACCAGCAGGTCGTATTTGAGATTTTGACCGATCCAGGTGACCGACTCCTGGTCAAATACATGCGTAAATGCGCTCAATATCTTTTTCGTTGCCTCCTGGTCGGCGGGACAGGGAACATAATAAGCTTCGCCCTTTATCCAGGAAAAGCTCATACCCACCAGCTCCACATCGTTGGCATCGATGCCCGTCGTCTCCGTATCAAAGCAAATTTCCTTTTGTACCAACAGCTTTTTTACCAGGTCTGCAATGGCCTCTTCACCTACCACTGCTGTATAAGTATGAGACGTATTCAGGATATTTTTTCCCGCGACAACGCCGGCAGAGACCTCTTCGCTTTCCTCCACAGCGCCATCCTCTCCTTTTTCCACAGCCGCTTCCAGCCGGGTGCTCGCTTCTTCAAGCTTATCAACGGACGGGGCCACACCTCCTTTCCGCGCACCGCCTGGAACATTGACCACATTCCCAAAAAGATCACGTTGTACACCTTCCGAAGGCGCACCGAAGTTATCACCCAGGATCCTTTTCCCGATGGTCTTGAACTCCAGTGTGTTAAAGATCTCCGTCAATGCTTCTTTGTTCCAGTCTTTTAATCTGAAATCCTCTTCGTGGAACTCTACCGGCACCGTCGTGATGATGGTCGCTAATTTCTTGCTCATCAGGGCCAGCTCCTTGCCCGCCCGGACTTTTTCTCCCAACGCACCCTTGATAGTATCCGCGCTGGCTATTACATTCTCCAGCGTGCCGTATTCAGCCAACAGTTTGGCTGCGGTCTTTTCTCCCACACCCCTGATACCGGGAATATTGTCCACCGCATCACCCATCAGCCCTAAAATATCGATCACCTGGGCCACCTCTTTGATATTCCATTTGGCGCAAACTTCCGCCGGTCCCAATATTTCCACATTACCGCCCTGGTAGCCTGGTTTATAGATCTTGATCTTATCCGACACCAGCTGCCCGTAGTCCTTGTCCGGCGTCACCATATACACCTCATAACCTGCTGCAGCCGCCTGCTTGCTGAGGGTGCCGATGACATCGTCGGCCTCATATCCGTCCAACTCCACGCAGGGGATATTAAAACCTGTTATGATAGCCTTGATATCCGGCACCGCGCTGAGCAGATCCTCCGGCGCTTCCTGGCGATTGGCTTTATAATCCGCGAAATCAGTATGACGTTCGGTCGGCGCATGTGTGTCGAAGCATACGGCCATATGAGAAGGATGCTGATTGTTGATCAGTTCGATAAGGGCATTGGTAAAACCAAATTGAGCATTGGTGTTACGCCCCTTGGTGGTAATGCGCGGGCTGTTGATCAGTGCATAATAAGCGCGAAAGATCAGCGCCATCGCGTCCAGTAAAAAGAGTCTTTTGTCCATGCTGCAATTTACTGAATTCCCCATACGGACAGCGGCCAGTCTCGCTAATATTTTTAGTTTTTGCGTTTATCCATTTCCTACCTTTATAGAAATTAAAAATTATCTTATGAGTAACATAAAATTATTCGAATCCCAAAAGATCCGCAGCCATTGGGATGCTGAGCAGGGGAAGTGGTATTTTTCGATAGTTGATATCATTCAGGTTCTTACAGAGAGCTCCAACCCCAGAAAATATTGGAGTGTATTGAAAACCAGACTAAAACAAGAGGGAAGTCAGTTGACTACAAATTGTAGCCAACTCAAAATGCAATCTGCAGACGGCAAATATTACCTGACTGACGTAGCCGACACCGAACAGCTCCTCCGCCTGATCCAATCCATCCCCTCCCCCAAGGCCGAACCCTTCAAACAATGGCTGGCCAAAGTCGGTTACGAACGCATCGAAGAAACCCAGGACCCCGAAAGATCCATCGACAGAGCAATGGAGAACTACCTGAAACTGGGTTACAGCAAAGAATGGATCAACCAGCGGCTAAAGAGCATAGAGATCCGGAAGGAGCTGACAGACGAATGGGAGAACCGGGCGTCAAACAGGGTCAGCAATTTGCGGTCCTGACCGACATCATCACCCAGGCCTGGAGCGAAAAGACCGTAAAAGAATACAAGGACTACAAAGGGCTGAAAAAGGAAAACCTCCGGGATAATATGACCAACCTGGAACTCGTCCTGAACATGCTTGCCGAAGCTACCACGACAGAGATATCAAAAGAGAAAAAGCCGGTGACTTTTGAAGAAAACAAGGATGTTGCCAAGCAGGGAGGCGATGTAGCCGGCAATACCCGGAAAGATATTGAATCCAAAACGGGTAAACAAGTAGTATCCAGCCAAAATGCAAAACAGCTGAGATCCACGGAAAACAAAAAGCTTAACTAATCCCCTGGGGTGCCCGCCGGGCACCCTACTTCTTCATCTCCGCCAGCTGCTTCTGCATGGTAAACATATTATCCCTCAACCGTGCCGCCTCCATAAAATCCAGGTCCCTCGCCGCCTTTTCCATTTCTTTCTTCACCTTCGCGATCGCCTTCTCCAGCTGTGGAATGGTCTGATAAACCTCCTGCTCTTCCGCCACCATGGTCACCAGGTCCTCATCCGGCTGTATCGCATATGGATTCGACGTATCATATCCTTTGATATCCAGCACTGAGGTCTGCGCGAACACCTGTTCCTTCGACTTGCTCACCGTACGTGGAGTAATCCCGTGTTCCACATTGTACGCCATCTGTTTTTCCCGCCGCCGGGCCGTCTCATCCATCGTGCGCTGCATGCTCTCCGTGATCGTATCCGCATAGAATATCACCAGTCCATCTACGTTTCGCGCTGCCCTGCCGGCCGTCTGCGTAAGCGATTTTTCATTGCGAAGAAAACCCTCTTTGTCCGCATCCAGTATCGCTACCAGCGACACCTCCGGAAGATCCAGCCCCTCCCTCAGCAGGTTCACCCCCACCAGCACGTCGATATCTCCCAGCCGCAGCTGCCGCAGGATCTCCACCCGCTCCAGCGTATCCACTTCACTATGTATGTATTTAGATTTAATATCGATACGGTGCAGGTATTTGTCCATCTCTTCCGCCATCCGTTTGGTAAGCGTAGTCACCAGTACCCGGTCTCCTTTCTTCACCCGTTTGTCGATCTCGTCCAGCAGGTCGTCGATCTGATTGACACTGGGACGGACTTCGATCGGCGGATCCAGCAGCCCCGTGGGCCGCACCACCTGCTCTACCACCACACCCTCCGTTTTTTCCAGCTCATAGTCGCCTGGCGTAGCCGAGACAAAGATCGTCTGATCCGTTATGGACTCGAATTCATGAAAATTCAAAGGACGGTTGTCCAATGCGCTGGGCAGCCGGAAGCCATAATCCACCAGCACCAGCTTACGGCTGCGGTCGCCTCCATACATGCCGCTGATCTGTGGAACAGTCTGGTGACTTTCATCCAGCACCAGGAGAAAATCCTTGGGGAAATAATCCAGCAAACAGAAAGGACGGGTCCCCGGATTTCGTCTGTCGAAAAAACGGGAATAGTTCTCCACCCCATTACAATAACCCAGCTCACGGATCATCTCCACGTCGTAGTTCACCCGTTCGCTCAATCGCTGTGCCTCGATATATTTGCCGACATTCTTGAAATAAGTTACTTGCGCCGCCAGCTCGTCCTGTATCTCGTAGATCACCTGCTGCAGGATATCCTTGGGGGCCAGGTAAAGATTGGCAGGGAAGATAGCCGCATCCTGCATCGTCCCGATCCGTTTGCCCGTCTTTACATCAAAGCTTTCGATCTCATCGATCTCATCGCCAAAGAAGCTGATGCGGTATCCATAATCCACATAGGGGAGATTGATGTCCACCGTATCGCCCTTTACCCGGAAATGCCCGCGGTTGAACTCGATCTCCGTACGTTTGTACAGGCTGTTCACCAGTGCATGCAGGAAACCCTGCCGGCTGACGGTCTGCCCCTTCTGGATACGAACGATGCCATTCTCGAAGTCAGCGGGATTACCAATACCATAGATACAGCTCACGGAAGCGACTACAATAATGTCCCGCCGGCCGCTCAATAATTGAGTGGTGGCCTGAAGCCGCAGCTTTTCCAGCTCCTCGTTGATGGACAGATCTTTCTCGATATACGTATTGCTCACCGGCATATAGGCCTCCGGCTGATAGTAATCATAGTAGGAGACAAAATAGCCCACCGCATTGTCAGGAAAGAACTGTTTGAACTCCCCATACAGCTGTGCTACCAGTGTCTTATTATGGGTAAGCACCAGTGTCGGCCGCTGTATGTTCTGGATCACATTGGCTATGGTATAGGTCTTGCCAGAACCGGTAACGCCCAATAATGTATGATATCTTTCGCCCGCAAGTATGCCCTCCGTCAACTGGCGGATGGCTTCCGGCTGGTCGCCGGCGGGCGCATATGACGAATGAATTTTGAACCCCATTCCGCAATTTACCTATTTCTCCCGGGAAGCCCGTTTTCCGGACATTTTCTTTAACGCTTTCTTAAATGGATCCCAGCTGACCTTCATTTTCCCATCATCCCCTTTGCGTACCCGCAGCCGCAGACTAAGACCCGCCTTTCCGTCATTCCCTTTACTTTCAGGCGGAACAACAACATTCCGATCCTTTTTTAAATTGCTCAACGGTACCTGCAGGCTAAGGTCAGGTCCTGTTCGCAGATCATAAATGCCCTCTACAAAAAGCGAAAAAGCCGTAGACTGGATCTCCATCCGGTGAATGGTCAGCGTAGTCGTGTCGAGATCAAGCTGATTCTTCAATTCGGCAAAGCGGATCTCCGAAAAGTCCCTGTTCCTGAGCACGGTCTCCTGGATCTTGTGCATTGGTTCAAAATCAATCAGCTGACCGCCTTTCAGACTAAAATCGACGGTTCCTTTCATGCTGTTCTTTACCATCCGGGCCTTGTCGGTCAAACGCCCGGACATTTCCACATCGGCGGTAAGTCTTCCTTTCAGGTTCTTGCTGGAGATAGCATTCTGTCCAAAATCGTTAAAAGCGGCGAATAGTTTATGTACATCCACCTGCTCGATATGACTGTGGAAGGATAATGGATTACCGCCACTGCCCGGTTGGCGCCGGAATACCCCGCTAAGATCCAGCGAACCGTCATCCTGGGTCAACTGCATTTGTTTTAATTGTACCTCATTCCCCTGGAACAGCAGTTCCGCCTTTGCACGGGCGCCGGTGAAATGCTGGTAACGCAGTTCCGGCGCTTCTATTCGCAGATGTATGACACCATCCCGCAGCAATTGATCCAGCCGGGAGGCCGGCTGACCAAAAGGATGTTTGAGTGCTTTCCGCACCGGCGCGTCGACGGGTCTGCCTAAGATCGGAGTCAGATCTGCCAGGTCCAGCTGAGGCGAACTGAGTGTAAAGTCCATGTAGACATTCGTGGGATTGCGGTCCAGTACAGGCGTAATGTTCCGGACAATCCCTTTCAACACTATCTTACTGCTGCCTGTGCGAGCGGCCAGCTCGTCGAATAGAAGGTCCTGATCTTTAAAACGGAGCTTTCCCGTCATCGCTGTCAGTTCAAAATTGTATGGCAGATAGCTGACCGTGGCCGTGTCAAAGCTTATCCCGCCGAACAGTGATACCGATGCACTGTCGTCTTCCTTCATAGGCCCTTTATATTGGAGGTTCACCGAACAGCCCCCCTTGCTAAATTGAATGCTTCTGCTGCCCAGCAGATCGTTCAGCCGGCTCAGATCAAAAGAGGAATGCACATCGCAGTCCATCATGGGATGTTTCAGATCCGTAATGACAGCGCTGTCACTATGCAGCGGAATACCCAGGAACTCACCGGTAAAAGCGGTCAATTGTATGGCCGAATTCTCATCCCGCCTTTTCTCATGTCGCACCCACTCGTTGACAAATCGGGTTTTCACGTTCACATGATTGAATCTGCCTGCCGGTGTATTGACACTGGCATCGTGCAGATCCATATGCACAGTCAACAGTGGGGTAGGGTCATCCGCATTGCCTGCATCCAGGTCGGCTTGTATAGCGACAGGCTTATCGACATCGTACAGATCGAGCTTTTGCTGGATGAGAGGTGTCAACAACGCCGTCGCCTTTCTATAAGGAATATTGGAAGTATAAATACTTAGTATAAAAGGATTGGGTTGTACGTCCGGGAAAAAGCGACCGGTCAAAACAAAAGGATGACCATCTATCCGTACAGTGGCCTTATTGAACTGTAATATCTTACTTCCCGTATTGAATTTGAGGATGAAGTTGCCGGAGAGGGTCTTATCTCTTATAAAGCTTCCCTTTTCCGTATTAAAAGCAAAGCTTTTTACCAGCGCGTCCACATGTGTTTTGAATGATAACGTCCGTCCATCCTCACTCACCGAGCAATCCAGCTGACGGAACTCCAGGTCAAAGAATTTATGCCGGTCCTGCCGTTCCATGACCAGTCTTGTATCGCGGATAGAAACATCCGGCGGCTGTATATCTTCCCCGGCCCTTCCGCCATTGTCCTTCCGCCGGCTCTTCCACACCGAAGTATTGCTATATCCTGTCGAATCGGTAAAAAGATAGATGGAGCCTCCTTCCACATATACAGTACCCAGCCGGGCCCTACCTGAAAAAAGACTCCGGAAGATCGCCACATGAAGATAGATATTGTCCGCATCCAGCAGATCGTGATGATGTTGCTGCCAAAGACTATCACGTAAGGTCACCTTCGACAGATGCAAGGTGATATTGGGAAAGTGATGAAAAAAGGATATTTCCATGTCTCCGATGGTCATGTCGCCACCCATTCGGCTCCTGAGCTCGGTGCGGGCTTTTTGAATGATCGTCTGTTTGCGTGCCATGACATATCCGGCCAGCCCCAGCCAGATAAGAATTAGCAGGCAGCTCAGGCTGCCTGCTATCCACAAAATATATCGTAGTGTTCTTTTCACCGATCATTTCGCACCAACCCCTAACGAACCCGAGGTTCGTTGGCCGAAGGCCCATTTACCGGACATTATCGAGGTAATCCGTAAATTTCTGTAACACAGCCGCCGCAATGCCGATCTGTTGCTGCGCTTCTTTCCAATTGCGTTGCTCGATGGCCTCACGGATCCCCGGCAGGGTCTTTACCCCATAGCCTGTATAAAAACCCGGGGCATAGATCGTATGCCGGTACCAGGCGCGGCGAGGCAGCCCATTATCTGACAGCAATTGTTGTTCCGCCTTGTAAAGTGCTTGATTTACAGCATCTGAGACATTCGACGTAAGATCCCCCTTCGACATAAGTTTCCCCAATGTGTCCGCCAGGTGATCTGAAGCCTTTTCCAGTCCCCGCAGCGCATTATGAAGAGGTGAGAAGTCCAGATAAGGGACCTCCTCTTTTGCAGGAGGGGGCAGCAGGGTGATGGTTGGGTCCCCCGCATAGACGTAATGTTGCTCCTTTATCAGTTGATTGGACAGGGATGTATTCTCCCGCATCTGATCCAGGAGGGTACTCAGCTCTGTAACATATCCGCTCACCGTCTTATAAAGGCTGCGGAAGTCAAAAGGCAGGAGAGAGGCATCCGCCATACGAAGGCTGGTATGGCCGGCCGCCTTGGCAAGTGCTACGCCATATTGAAAGCCCGGGTCCTTCCATCGGCGGTAGTCATCATAAGAGTCATAAATGGAATGATATTCTCCTCCCGGATCTTCTCCGCCAAAGGCCAGGTTAAAGCTGGGGATACCGACATGCTGCAGGAAGGCGGAAAAGTCAGAGCCGGAACCCAATGCGCCGATGGTAAAGGTCTTCTTTTGGAGAAGATCCTTTTTAAGCCGGTTGCCGTCGGCAGCATTCACCAGCTCACGGGAGTGCAGACGTTCGGCAATGCTGATTCCTGTTTCAGGGTCTGTTACATCCCTGGCGACCTCGTTCATGAATGGTTCCAGGGCATGTGATCCTTCAGCACCAAAGAAGCCTCTGCCGTTGCCGTCAGAGTTGATATATACCACCGCCTTTTGTCTAAGCTCGTCCGCATGGTATTCCACCCATTCGGTGGAACCCAGTAGACCGGGCTCTTCTCCATCCCAGGCGCAATAGACAAGTGTACGTTTGGGCTTCCAGCCCGTTTTCAACAGCTCGCTGATGCCACGGGCTTCTTCCAGCATGGCGGACATACCGCTGAGCGGATCACCCGCGCCATTTACCCAGGCGTCATGATGGTTGCCCCGGATCACCCATTCATCCGGCCATTGGCTGCCGGGGATCCGGGCGATGACGTCGTTGATAGGTTTGATATCCCAATTGAAGGCCAGCTTGAGATGCACCGTGGACTTGCCCGGTCCTACGTGATAAGTGAAAGGCAGCGCTCCCCTCCAGGAAGGAGGAGCCACCGGTCCTTCCAGCGCCTTCAGCAGTGGCGTCGCGTCATGATAGCTGATAGGCAGCACAGGGATCTTCAGGATAGTAGTGACATCTTTTCGATCCAGCCGTTTGGCGTCTTTTGTAGCTCCGATGCCAGGAGTCAACGGGTCGCCGGGATAGACAGGCATGTCCATGACGGAACCACGCTGTACGCCATATTCACTTTTGAAAGCTCCTTTGGGGTATACATCTCCCTGGAAATAGCCATCGTCCATGGGATCGGAATAGATCAGACATCCAATGGCGCCATGTTCCTGGGCTACTTTCGGTTTGATACCCCGCCAGGAGTGGCCGTATTTGGCGATGACGATCTTTCCTTTTACAGAAATGCCCATTCTTTCCAGCTGCTCGTAGTCCTCCGGGATGCCATAGTTTACGAAGACCAGCTCGCCCGTGACGTCTCCATCCGGAGACCAGCAATTATAGGTGGGCAGTTGTTCCCGGATCTCACCGGAAGTAGCATCCTCTTTCAGGGCTGGTTCAGCCAGCACGGCTTTATAGGAGGTGGGGCCCGTCATTTCCAGAAGACGTTCCCTGGGCGTGGGAAATAAGACGTAAAACGTTTCCATCTGCACGTCGTACCCCCAGCCTTTGAACTGGTTGTAGATAAAGTCGGCGACCGCCTTTCCAGCAGGTGAACCCACGTGATGAGGATGAGCGGACATTGTCTTCATAAAACTGTCCACATGGCTGGCTTTCAGATAGCTGTCGAACTGCTCTTCTTTTGCGAGCTCCTCTTTTGCGGCGGATTCGCTAAAGCCTGCCAGGGGTTTGGTTTGGCACCAGGTCTGGGATGCCAGTAACAATGTACAGGCAGTCAAAAGGTATTTTCTCATGTTAATTGATTTTCTATGGATTCACCGGCCGTTTAAGATATTGACTATAGTCGGGCAGAATAATATCGTAATCCTCGTACATCAGCGGAGAGGTGAGCATAAAATCCGCTGTAGCCCGGTTGTTGGCGATGGGGATGTTCCAGGTAACGCCCAGGCGCAGGAGGGCCTTAATGTCAGGGTCGTGGGGTTGCGCTTCCATGGGGTCCCAGAAAAAGATCAGGACGTCGAGCTTGCCCTCGGCAATGCTGGCGCCTATCTGCTGGTCGCCGCCTAACGGACCGCTGAGGAATTTGCTGACAGACTGCCCCAGAGCCTTCTCCAGCATGGTACCAGTGGTGCCGGTGCCATACAGACGATGGCGGGACAATGCCGTCTTATTATACACCGCCCATTCGATCAGCTCGCCCTTTTTGTTGTCGTGCGCCACGAGGGCAATTCGTTTGAAAGCGGCCATTTTCCGGAGGTTCGTTTGCATACGTGTTAGTTTACTGGTTCTATCGGGTAACGAACCAAAGGTTCTTTTCAGCAAGGTAATCCCGTTTTAAGAAGATTATAACAACTATAAAAAAATTTTTAAGTTAAACCCTTCGTTTTTTCTTAGGTCTGATCCTGTAGCGCGGAACTAATCGGCATGGAATTTGTGAAGTGCAATCTCCCTTGATGAAGTTACTAACCCATTGTCATGAAGAAGAACCTCTGGCTTACCGTCATCGCTTTTTGCTGTTGCGTCACCGTTAGATCGCAACAGACAGGAGAAGTTACGGACCCTTCAGACAGCAGCATCAAACAAATAACGGCCGTGGGTAACGGTAAGGTGTTTACAAATTTCTCCGCGTCGATCAGGGATATTAATAAGGTATGGCTGCAATGGGATGTGGATAGTGCTGAAGATGGCGATTATTTTATTATCGAGCGGGCAACGGATGGAGAACATTTTGAGACCATCGGCGCATTGAGAAAGACAGGGAACAACAATCACTACGAATTAACCGATCTCGCGCCACCCAATGGCATGGATCATTACCGGGTCAGGTATACCGGCCAGAATGGAAAACAAGTTTATTCCAGAGCAATTCAACTAAGTCTTTCCGGGGATGTGGATTTTAAGTTTTACCCTAATCCCGTAGATAAGTTATTTATTATCCGGACTGAACATTCCATAGAGATCCAGGTAATAGACGCCGTCGGCTCCGTCAGACTTTACAAACGATTACAGCCTGGAATACAAGTGATTAACGCTTCTTCCCTGGAAAGAGGGATCTACGTTTTACGGATTGCCGATAAAGAAAGCAATAGAGTCGTCTCCAACCAACTGGTCAAGAATTAAAAAGCGCTTAAAAAGATTACCGGAAAATGGTATTGCAGATTTGATTTGAATCATCTACCTTTATCTTGGTTTTTCATAGGATATTGGATTTTAAAACGGGGTTGAATTTCTATTCAGACCCCTTTTTTTTGTCCCGCTCCGTGCGGGACAAAAAAGCGCTCCCCTGGGAGCGCAATAATTAGCGTCTTAACCACTCCTTGCGCCGTCAGGCGCACATAAGACCTAAACAAACATCAAAGCACCTATGAAAACCAAAACCACCCCAACACAACATACTGCGCCACCTGCGACGGACATTCCATATCGAAAGATGATAAAAAAGAAGCTCCGGTGAAAACCGGAGCCGTGTTACTTACTAACCCAATTAAAACTCTTATATACTATGCGTATTTATACGCTCTGCATTTCCTTAACTTTTTCGCGGATCTTATTTTCGATCTCTGTAGCCAGCTCAGGATTGTCGTGCAATAAATTTTTTACGGTATCTCTTCCTTGTCCCAGCTTGTCGTTGCCGTAGCTGAACCAGCTACCACTTTTTTGCACGATGCCAAGCTCGACGCCCATGTCGATGATCTCACCCATTTTTGAAATGCCTTCTCCAAAGACGATGTCGAATTCCGCGGCACGGAAAGGAGGAGCTACCTTGTTCTTTACAACTTTTACTTTTACCCGGTTGCCTACTGCTTCCTCTCCATCCTTGATCTGCGCCATACGACGAATATCCAATCTTACGGAAGCGTAGAATTTTAAAGCGTTACCGCCGGTGGTCGTCTCAGGGTTGCCGAACATGACGCCGATCTTTTCACGCAGCTGGTTGATAAAGATACAGATGGTGTTGGTCTTGCTGATGGTCGCTGTTAATTTACGCAGCGCCTGTGACATGAGCCGGGCCTGAAGACCCATCTTGCTGTCGCCCATTTCACCTTCCAGCTCGCCTTTTGGAACCAGGGCCGCGACAGAGTCGATGACCACTACGTCCAGTGCACCGGAAAGGATCAGGCGATCCGCGATTTCCAAAGCCTGCTCGCCATAGTCCGGCTGTGAGATAAGCAGATTGTCGATGTCTACGCCCAGCTTCTGTGCGTACGCACTATCGAATGCATGCTCAGCATCGATGATGGCGCACATACCACCCTTTTTCTGCGCTTCCGCGATGATGTGTGTGGCGATGGTCGTCTTACCGGAAGATTCAGGACCATAGATCTCGACTACCCTTCCTTTCGGGAGACCTCCTACGCCTAATGCCATGTCCAGTCCAATAGAACCTGTAGAAATAACTTCCATAGGTTCCTGGCTTTTTTCATTCATCATCATGACGCTTCCCTTCCCGAAATCCTTATCGATCTTATCTATAGTCAGCTTTAGTGCCTTGAGTTTTTCTGCATTTGACATAATCGTATTTTTTAGTTCTCCCAAAATTATTGATTCAGTAAAGGTATGGTAATTAATTTATACACACTAATATTTTTAGTACATTTGCACTAATTTTTTTGGGGTTGTAGTAAAAAATCTTCCCTCCTCAGGCAACCCGGTCTTCCATAACTGCATTTTATCAGACAGAAAGGTTTCAAAACGAACCAGAGGTTCGTTGTCCGAAAGACGAACATTATATTTGTCCAGCCACCCAACCATGGAAATAGCCCCCCTCATAAAGGATGCAGCAAAAGGCAATGCCGCCGCGCAAAAATGCCTCTTCGACCGCTTTGCCGATCCGATGATGGCTGTCTGCTGCCGCTACCTGAAAAGCAGGGAGGACGCTGAAGAAAGACTGCTGGATGGGTTCATAAAATTTTTCCGCCACCTTCCGGGATTTACTTACCAGGGCGAAGCCGCCCTTTACGGCTGGATAAAGACGATCATGATCCGGGAATGCCTCATGTTCCTTCGGAAAAAGAACGTCTTTACCATGCTGGTGGAGGTGGAAGCCGAAGACATTCCCATAGAAACAGAGGTCCTGGCCTATCTCTCGGCCGGAGAGATATTCGATATGATCGTACAACTGCCGGTAGGCTACCGGACTGTTTTCAATCTCCACGCGATCGAAGGGATGGACCATAAGGAGATTGCCGGAGAGCTGGGTATCGCGGAAGGCACTTCCAAATCCCAGCTGAGCAAAGCCAGAGCACTATTGCAAAAAATGTTAATACAAAAAGGCATAAGTTATGGACAACGAAAGACCCAGTGAATACAGATCGTGGCGCCATCGCCTGGAAGAGCCAGGCGCCTTGCGGGAGGTGGGACTTACGGATAAAGAAGCCACCTGGGATAAATTATATGACCGGCTAGGGGAAACACCCCGCCGGCGGACCCTGCCCTGGATGTGGACTGCCGCCGCCTGCCTGCTGCTGGCGCTGATCCCCGCCGCTTTCTTTCTCAGGGAAAAAAGGCGCCCTTCGAACCCCCAAAAAGTAGCTGTTCGACCCAAAACGAACGTGCTCCCGACGCCAGCACCAGGCCCGGAACCCTCCATAGTGATACGCAACACCATGCAGGCCCCTCCATCACGAAACATAACCCCACTGCGCCCCGATCGCAGTGAAAAACCCGCCCAGGCAAAAAACCCTGTCCGGGCCCTTGCACCCATTGCCCTGCAATCCCCTGTCCGTACACCGCTGCCCGAACGCTTGCTGCCACCCAATCCCGACCTGTCAGGGCCGCTCATCATAGCTTCCACACAGGCAGCGCCAAAAAAAGAATTAAGGATCGTACATATCAACGAGCTCGAATCCCTGCAACCCACGCCTGCCGCGGCAAGGACAGGTCAGCGGCTAAAACCCGGCCGCCTGTACATCGGCCTTCATCCGGAACCGGACGCTTTCCGTCCCGCCACCACCTATGAGATATACCAGACGGATCATCCGATCATTTTATTCAAACACACCACGCCAAACCCATAACATCATGAAGAAATTTATTTGTACGGTGCTCACCCTGCTGGGCATCACGGGGACCTTATGCGCTCAATACCAGATACGCGCAGCTTTCCAGAAATTTGGCACCACACCATCCGACAGCTTCCTCGATAGACGCTTCTGGATCGACATGGGTAAGGGCAACCGCCTTTGCCTGGAGCTGGAAGACCTGGACGACCTGCCAAGGTTTACCAATATCGACTCCTTGCTGATAGTATTCCTCGCCGATATGAAACCTTTTAACGACTCCCTGTCCGACCCCCTCTCCTGGCACCTCATCGACTATGCGATGGATGCCGCCGGGAAGAAAAAGGTCCGCCTTCAGACCTTCCGGCCCACAGCATCCAGCTACCTGCTGGACCAGCCGGAACCGGCGGTGCTGCGCCTGGAACAGGATACGATCCGGATCGTACTGGAATACCCTGTAACTACCGGCCGCCATCATGACGGCGTCAGACAAGACCGTCTTAGTCTTTATCTCAACGACTATCACCAGCTGTCAAACTATATAACAGGAGGACTGAACGAAAAGATCCGCTGGCTGCAGAAAAATATAAAAAGCTACTGGGTGCGGCAGGGAAAGATCTGGCGGGCGGAAAAAGAGCCGACGATCACCGCACCTCAACCTGCCGGCTATATAGCCATGGAACATGACTATCTCTCCAGCGAGATCCGGCTCAACGTTGGGAATTATAAAAGTTTTTTCGCTCCGTCCTTCAGCCTCGGCATCGGGCTACACTTTAACAACGATGAAAGCTCCCGCCACTTTGCCGTTCTCTGGCAGCCCGTCTTCCTCTTTCAAACCAACGCGCAGGGGCATCTGCAGACTTACCGGAATGAGTTTCTGACGGTGGAGGCCAGCAGGGACTGGAAAGAGCAAACGCCCCATGCGATCTTTCTCAACCCTGCCATTTCCTTTGGATGGCTCGTACGCCGGGACGGAGATCTTTTCGAAAAGAACAGCTACCGTCTTTTTATTGGCCGTACAAAGCTGGTGAAGAACAATTTCATCCTGCAGCCCGGCATGTACTTTCACGACTTCTTTAAAGGGGTGACCCCCGCCGTCAACCTGAGCATTAATTTTTAACCATTCTTTTTAACCCTTTCAGCCCATGCATCCATCTTTTTCTCCAACACCTCCAGCGGCATGGCCCCATCCTTCAGGATCTCATCATGGAAATCGGCCAAATGGAACTTATCTTTCAGTGCAGCCTCATATTTGGTTCTTAGCTCCCGGATCTTCAATGCCCCGATCTTGTAACCCAACGCCTGTCCGGGGATCGCCATATAGCGTTCGATCTCGGCCGTAGCGCCTTCCAAAGAGATGGCCTCGTTGTCCATCATATATTTAATGGCCTCCTCGCGCGTCATACCTTTTGTATGGATGGCCACATCCACCACCAGCCGGATTGCCCGGTGGATCTCATCTCCCAGCGCGCCCATATACTGATAAGGGTCTGTATAAAGACCCAGCTCCTTACCCAGCGACTCGCAATACAACGCCCAACCCTCTACATAAGCATTGTTCCCGCCAAAGCGTCTGAAAGAAGGTAATAAGGTATCCTCTTGTTGCAGCGAGATCTGGTAGTGGTGACCCGGGATGGCCTCATGCAGAAAAAGGGACTCCATTCCGGATGTAGTATTGAATTTGGCAGCATCGAGGATGGGTACATAGAATATGCCTGGCCGTTTGCCATCAGCCGAACCCTGGCTATATTCCGCACTGGCGCTGGCCGCCCGGAAAGCCTCTGTCTGACGGATCTCAAAACGTGTCCGGGGAACGTGATGGAACATTTTCGCCAGGCTGGGCTGCATGATCTTATGAATGGTTTCGAAAGCCGCCAATACCTCCTGCGGCTTTGTATACGGCATAAACTTTTTATCCGTTTTCATATATTCAAAAAAGGCGGCCAGGTCACCTTTGAATCCGACCACATTTTTCAAACTATCCATCAGCCCCCGGATACGGGCCACTTCCCGTAAACCTGTCTGATAGATCTCTTCCGGACTCTTCGTAGTAGTGGTTTGGTCCTTCACCAGGTAAGCATAATAGTCCGCTCCGCCCGGCAACGCACCAATACCCGAAGTGCTCCTTGCCTTTGGCAGGTACTCATTCTGTAAAAAATCCGCCAGCCGTTTGTACGAAGGCACAATACTTTCCCGTATCACCTGCACATATTCCGATCGTAACCTTTTCACCACTGCCGTGTCGCCGGTCACCTTCTCCAGGCGTGTCGCCGGTGTGTAAAAAAGACTTTTCTCCGCCGTGTCCTTCGCCAGGGCCTGCATTTCCGGGATCATTTTTACCACCAGCGCCCTGGGCAAAACAAAGTTTGCCGCGATACCTTTCCTGAAATAAACAATGGCGCTATCCGCCCAGGGACCAAAGGCCCTGGCGCGTTTCAGCCAATCCTCATGATCCTTCACCGAAGTAAACGGCTGGAAGCTGTCCCCGCTCCCCAATTGTCCCAGCGTCAGCGGCAGCGCATAGAACTGATTGAAAGGAATATAATAATAAGGGTATTTAAATCCTTCTATACGGGTAGTTACCTCCCATTGAAGGATGTCATAACTGAGACCATCATTCTCACTCAGCGAGCTCCGCTCGAATTTCCCAAGCCCTTTGCTAAAACGGGTATAAAAGTTTTTCAAAGTATCCCGGTATCCATCCGCAAAGTCTGCCGGCAACCGGTCATTATACCTGGAATCGCCATTTAGCGTGGCCTCCAGGGGTGAAAGCCGCATTTTTTCCTCGTAATAATCGGTAAGGAACTGGCTGAACACCTTATTGTTTTCTTTTACAGCAGGCTCTTTGGGCATGAGTTTGCAGGCCGTCAGCTGTATAAAAAAACAGCAGGCAATAAAGATTTGTCTCATTGCGCGTGTAGTTTTAAAATAAACGTAGATGTATGGAATTACCTGCCTAAACCCGTCGGATATTTGCTTTTTCTGATATGCAATATGCTCGCTGACTGTTTTTTGGCATTAAATTCGCCTTAATTTATACAACACTAAATTAGCTTTTTTCGTTTGTTGAACTATCTTTGACATTATTCTATTGATCGCCAGGTTGATCGTATGACCATTAGCGATGAAAGGAATAATTAATTTCTTTAAATAAATGATATTACTATGAAGCTTAAACAGACCCTTTTTTTCGGTGTTCTCTCAGCATTGCTTTTCACTTCTTGCGTTAGCTCCAAAAAATTTAAGGCCGCCCAGGCAAAGATCGACTCCCTGACCGCAGCCAACGCCAAGCTTGCGAGTGACCTGAAGAATTGTAATGACCTCACCGCCCAGGACGCCAGTCAAAAAACCGCTCTCCAGAATCAGATCGACGCCCTCAACAAGCAGATCGATTTCCTGAAACAGAACCACGATGCTACGCTCAAGCAGTTGCAGGACCTCTCCGTCATCTCCAACTCTCAGGCAGAAAGCATCAAAAAATCTTTGGATAACATCGGCTCCAAAGACGCTTACATCCAAAATCTTCAGAACGAGCTGGCCCATAAGGACAGCCTGAACATGGCCCTGGTGATGAACCTGAAAGGCGCCATCGGCAACATGGATGACAAGGACATCAACATCAAGGTCGACAAGGGTGTAATCTACATAGATATATCTGATAAGCTTCTGTTCAAGAGCGCCAGCTACGATGTTAACGACGCAGCCAAGGCTGTTCTCGGTAAAGTCGCTACTGTCCTGAAAGCTCAGCCCGACATCGAATTCATGGTGGAAGGCCACACCGACAACAAGGCTTACCATCACCCCGGTCAGCTGAAGGACAACTGGGACCTCTCCGTCAAACGCGCTACCTCTGTTGTCAGGATCCTGCAAACCCAATATGGTCTGGATCCCGCTCATATCACAGCAGCCGGCCGTGGCGAATACGTTCCTGTTTCCACGAATGACACCGATGAAGGTCGCGCCGCTAACCGCCGCACCCGTATCGTGATCCTGCCTCAGCTTGATCAGTTCTTTAAATTGCTCGAAAAGAAATAAGTGATCTCACTTAGTATAGAAGGGCTATCCTGACCAGGATAGCCCTTTTTTTTATTGTGTTCATCCAGAATGAACCGAAGGTTCATTGTCCGAAGGACAAAAATTAGATCTTTCCGGAAAACGGGTTATATTTTTTGAAAAAACACGTTTTCCGGACATTTTTAATGGCGTAAAGTACGTTATTTGTATTCATTGTAGCCGGCTTTATGAGGGACACTTTCCGCAAAATAGGGGGGACCTTGGTGGTCTTTATTACCTGTCTTACCTGTTTTGCTGACCGGGAGCCGGATCACAATGCGCAAAAAGGTCTGCTGGACCTGCGCAACGTCGATCTCTTCGACCATCCCGTAAAGCTTCATGGAGAATGGAGCTTCTATTGGATGAAGCTGCTTTCCCCCGATAGCCTCGCTGCCGCGAAACCGGACTACGCACCATATCCCCGTCTGTGGAAAGATCTTCATCTGCACGACCTGACATACCCCACCCTCGGCTACGCCACCTATTCCCTTACCGTCCTCCTGCCAAAGAACAGACCCCGCCTGGGACTCGAAGTGCCGGACACTTATTGTTCCTATAGATTATACGTCAATGGCATCGTGCAATCCCAAAACGGCCAGCCCGGCCGGACAAAGGAAAGCGCTGTTCCCTTCTGGGTCACCCGCACCGTCGTACTGCCTGTCGGCGAGCCGGACACAATGGTGATCGTGATGCAGATCGCCAATTTCTGGCATGCCAAAGGCGGGCCCTACAAGGAGATCCTCTTTGGCAACAAAGATGATCTTATCCAAAAAAAGTATCGTGACGCCGCCTACGATTTTCTACTGTGCGGCTGTCTCTTTATGGGCGGCCTGTTCTTCCTCGGCCTGTTTATCTTCGGCCGGCACGACAAGACCACCCTGTATTTTTCCCTGTTTTGCATTGTCTACAGCTATCGCATGGTAGGTACCGACACCTATACCCTTCACTCGCTTTTTTCCAACCTGAGCTGGTTTGTCACGGTCCGTATAGAATACCTGAGCCTTTCCCTGAGCGTAGCCCTCTTTTCCTTATATACCTGGCATCTCTATCCAAAAGACGTCCACCCCGTGATCATGAAAGGCATGATCTGGTTCTCTCATTTGTATACGGCCATCATCGTGTTGACACCTACCACCATATTTACGAGGTTCATGAACCCCTTTTTGATGGTGTTGTTCCTTTGTATCGCCTATGCGATGTTTGTATATATAAAGGCGGCACGACATAACCGCAGTGGTTCTTTCTTTGCCCTGGCGAGCACAGCCATCATGCTCTTTGTTTTCCTGCTGCTCAACCTGCATTTCTTTGGGTTCATTCCCGCACTTCGCCTGGTAGTGCTTATTTGCTATATCGCCTTCTTCTTTTTCCAATCGCTCTCCCTCTCTCATCGCTTTGCCCATACTTTCAAACAGGCGACTTTCCAGGCACAGCAGGGTCTCCGTACCAAATCGGAATTTCTTTCCACCATGTCCCATGAGATCCGGACACCCCTGAATGCCGTGATCGGGATGACCCATCTGTTGCTGCGCAATGAGCCCCGACCCGACCAGAAAGAAGATCTGGGCGTATTGCTTTTCTCCGCCAACAACCTGCTGTCTATTGTCAACAATATTCTCGATTATAACAAGATCGAAGAAGGTAAGATCGGCTTTGAGCAGATCCCGCTGGATCTGCCCGCCATTGCCCGTAATATTGTTGCCGGCCTGAAGAGCACCGCCGGAGAAAAAGGCGTCGCCCTGCTCCTGGAAGTAGATGAACGGCTCGATAAAAAACTCATCGGCGACCCCACCCGCACCAGCCAGGTGATCAACAACCTCGTACATAACGCGATCAAATTTACAAAAGAAGGCTCCGTACAGCTGATCATCCATGCAGACCAGCTGACAGACAATACCGCTACAGTCACGATAAAAGTGGTGGACACCGGCATCGGCATCCCGAAAGAAAAGCAAAGCATGATCTTCGATCGCTTTACCCAGGCAGACTCCTCCACCTCCCGCAGCTACGGCGGCACCGGGCTGGGACTGGCCATTACCAAAAGGATATTGGAGCTGCAAGGCGTCGCCCTGTTGTTGAAAAGCGAGCCGGGAAACGGGTCGGAATTCTATTTTACCCAGACCTTTCCCTTTAGCAAAGAAGCCATCGGAGAGAAAGAGGAATTTACAAGCTTTGCCTTCCGCGACCAGCTGCTGAAAGGTATCACCGTGCTGCTGGTGGAAGACAACCCTCTCAACGTCCTGGTCGCCCAAACCATGCTGGAAAATTGTGGCGCCCATGTCGACGTGGCTACCAATGGCGTAGAAGCGCTCGAAATGCTGAATTCCTCCCGCCACCATCTGGTCCTGATGGACTTGCATATGCCGGAAATGGACGGTTATGAGGCAACCGTGCTCCTGCGAAAAAGAGGAGAGACCCTTCCCATCATCGCGCTTACCGCCAGCACACCCAAAGAAGTGGAGAGCGAAGCCTATGCCGCCGGTCTCACCGACATCGTCGTCAAACCTTTTAACCCCGACGATCTGTACCGCGTGATCCTCCTGCACGCCAACCCTAACAAGCAATAAAAATCTCCGCCGCACACTTCCTGGCATCATTTTTTTATCCGGTACTTAAAAGGGCAAGATGAAAAACATACGTCTGCTGGCAATAACAAATTTCTGGGCCTTTCTGATCCATATCGCCTTTAGCTATCTCACCCTGCTCAATATGATCAATGACGTCGATGTGGCAGAGATCTCCCATCGCTTCCCCTCCCTGTTTACACCTGCGGACATAACATTCTCCATCTGGGGACTTATTTATTTCCTGTTATTCATATTTTGTATCTACCATTTGATCACCGCCTTTAAATATCCTCCCTCTCATCCGGCCAACGAAGACACCCACAAGCTGGGCAGTATGTTCATCCTGTGTAACCTGGCTACGGCAGCATGGCTCTATTGCTGGACCCACGCCTGGCTGGGTATTTCTCTCGTGCTCATCCTGCTGCAGCTGCTCATCCTGATAAGTATCAACACACACCTGAGAATATACGACCGCGACGCCGGCACGGCATCGAAGCTATTTACCCAGTTGCCGCTGAGTATCTGGTTCGGCTGGATCACCGTTGCCGCCATTGCCAACACTGATATTTATTTGCTGGCCATAGGATGGCAGGGGCTTCACCTGACGCAGGAGCGGTGGACGGCAATCCTGGTAGCCTTTACCGTATTGGCGGGTCTTTATGTCGTCCTCGGCAGACGCAATATATTTTACGGATTGGTCATTATCTGGACATTGTGTGGCATCATTCTCCGGCATATGACAGCAGGCGCTTCCGCTTACAGGGAAATTACCCTCACGGCAGAAGCCGGGTTGATCCTTATGAGCATTGCCTGCCTCCTGCAGCTGGGTCGCAACTTTTCGTTCAGACGGCATCACCTCCGGCACGGGCCCGGCCTCCCACCCGCCTGAACCGGGCCTCTTCCAGGTCCAGCTCGAACTCCTTGCTACGCAGCAGCTCTTCGGAAAAAAGGTTGTCATGCCGCATCTGCGACAGCTCGCGCCGCTGCACCGCGACCAATTCCAGCAACAGCTGCCGGTAACGGGGAAGAAACGTCGGGCTTATTTCCTTTCCCTCCTCCTTTTCCAGCTTTTGGCTCGTAATCTGCACCATCCGTTCATAACGCTCCTTTAGCCGGTTGAACGCATCGATGGAAGTAGCTTCCTCCCCATATTCCCCGGTGATATGATCCAATACGGCAGTGGCTAACCGAAGACGGATGCTCAGCTGCTGCTCCTCTTCATTCTCCTGCACCTCCAGCCTCATCCATTTCACCAGCAGCGGAAGGCTCAACCCCTGCAGCACCAACGTGCAGAGAATGACGACAAAAGTGATGAACAGGATCAGGTTCCGGTGCGGGAAAGGAATATCTTTCGAAAGCATATAAGGGATGGCCAGGGCCGAAGCCAGGGAGACAATGCCCCGCATACCGCTCCAACCGATGATGAATACCTGTTTTTCCACCGGTCGTGCCTCGCGCATACGTATCTTTTTAAAACAAATGCGCGGCAGATAAGCGCCCGGGAATACCCATAAGAGGCGCACAAGAACAGCTACCACACTAATGACCACCCCATAGACGATCGCCGAGCCAAGCGAATATTCTCCCAGGCCTCTCACAATGCTGGGCAATTGCAGCCCGATCAGGATGAAAACGACGCCATTCAGGAGAAAGATAAGGACGTTCCACACACTTTGGGATTGCAGCCGCGAACCATAGGTCAGGGCATCGTGTGACCGGTAGCTGACAAACAATCCTCCGCTTACTACGGCCAGCACACCGGAAAAATGAAAATGCTCCGCCGTGATATACATCAGGTAGGGCGATATGAGGGAAATGCCCGTATCGATGCTGGGCGTGGTAGGCAGCCAGCGGTGAATGGCATATACACCAAAGCCGATGATCAGACCGATCGCAACGCCAAAAAAAGACACTTCCAGAAAGTCCACGCCCGCTTTCCATAACACAAACTGTCCCGTCATCATCGTCGCCATGGCAAAACGAAATACGATAAGGCTGCTCGCGTCATTTATCAGGCTTTCTCCTTCCAGGATCGTCACCACCCGCTTGGGGATCTTCAGTGTTTGCAGCACGCTGGTAGCCGCCACCGCATCAGGAGGAGAAATGATCCCTCCCAGCAGGAACCCAAGGGCCGGAGAAAAGCCAGGGATCATCCGGGTGGTTACATACGCTACGGCACATGCCGTACAGATCACCAATCCAAAAGCCAGCAGGCTGATAGGTCTGCGGAATCGCCAGAAGTCCTGCCAGGAAGTGTTCCAGGCCGCCGAATACAACAGGGGTGGGAGAAAGATAACAAAGATGATATCCGGATCGATCATGATACGGGGAACACCGGGAAAAAGACTGATCAGCAAACCCGCGATCACCAAAAAGATAGGATAGGAGATACGCAGCTTGTTACTCAGCATGGACAGCATGGTGACAGCGAATAATAAGGAAATGATCAATAATAGATTATCCTGCAGCATGCCCGTAATTTAAAATATTTAGCAATACCCTTTTCACGGGGAATTTCTTCCCCAGCTATGCATGCGCCAGCCTGCCCTCGCGATTGGCACGCTTTTCGACCCCTCTGTAAAAAACACCGGTATGTTTAAACTAATGATCGCCGCCTGCCTTACCCTATTGCTGGCCTGCCAGCAGCCGGAAACAAAAAATACCGCTAAAGACACCGCCGCCGCTCTTTCCGCTACCCAAGCCCCAAAGATCCCCGACTCCACCGTTCTGGATGGTCCGTGGTATTTACAACCGGTACTGGCCTCCGATACTGCCTCCGGCAAAAGGGCTACCCTTCAGCTGGATCTCAAAAAAGGCCATTTTACAGGCAATACAGGCTGCAATAGCATGAACGGGAAATTCTGGTACAGCGCCACGGACAGCAGCCTTTCCTTTAGCGAAAAGCTGGTCACTACAAAGATGGCCTGCCCGGGGTATAATGAAAAAGCGTTTCTCAAGAGCCTGCTGCTTACCACCCACTATAAGCTTAAAAATGGTGTCCTGACCCTACTGGCGGAGGACAATACGGAATTGTCCCGGTGGGAAAGAAAGCCGTTGGCTCCGGCAAATACAGGCAAGGCATAAAAAACCATACAGTCCGAACTTTTCCATGACCTGACGGTTATACTGGAAGTTCACACGAAATACACACTCGTGGGTACGCCACAATGTGTTAATATAAAGTTCACAGCCTGGTAATATTATTGCATGAACTTTCACAGATAAAACACCGGAGGATTATGATAAACACACTGGTCGATCTTACCCGGGAGCTGCTGAGCAGCGGGGTATTCAATCATCTGCCCGACAATGAGATTGCTCGTCTTCACTGGATGATCATGCAGGGTCAACGTGAGCATCAACTGCCGTTGCAGCCCCTGCTCAGCTATTGGTACAGGGGAGATTTTTATTCCTCCAATGCATCGCCCCGTCTCCTGCAGCAATGCAATGAATACCTGCAACGGCTGGGGCAGCCCCTGATAGATGTCTACGGAGAAGAATTTTACGAGGCGTAAACCTGATCTGCTTCGTTATACCCCCGGCCCCTTATAATAGTTTCCCGGGTCCGTCAGGACCTTTTTCCATTGCCGCTGATGGCTTTCCTGCCATTTTTTATTCGGATGGACACTCCAATTCACGGCCTTCAGCTGCTGGCGTATAAAATCCCGTTGTTCAGGGTGAACAAACAGAGGGTGCAGATAAAACCATTTCGCGTCCTTTGTCAGCTCTACCCAAAAAGCGGCAAAATCCGGGTAGATCGTCTCAAAGACCTTTACCTCATCCTTTTTGTCATCATAAGTGCTGTGGTTATAATAAAAATGAACACCTGAAAGTCCCTTGACCCGGTAAAGGCTCCCCCCGCTCTGTTCCGAGCTGATATCAAAATAAAGCTCCCTGGACATGTTAACCCTCTCTGTTTTTACGTTACCTAATTGCGCACAATTTCAGTATCTTCATAATTGAATTTCAATTATAACAATAACTTAATCATATGGCGTTGATCCCCAATAATAAGAAGAAAAAAGACGGCAAAGCCGCCGCTGGTTCGAAAAGCAATATTCCCGGATTTCCCGCTCCCAGGAGCAAAGCCAACAGCAAAGGAGTTGTTAAAAACACACGCCTTACCGGCGGCTCCCAACGGGGCTCCTAAGGCTGATAGCCTTTTCCCTGCTTTTCCTTTATCAGCTTTTCCATTTCTTTCAGGGCGGCCTCCCCGTCAGGAAAGCTCTTTAGCTGTATCTGACCTTTAGAGCCTGTCCTGCCCCAACGGACTACCAGCTTATTTCCGTCAGTTGCCGCTTCCCAGAATTTGTCGCTGGTGTCATCCTTGTAGTGCAGCCGCTGGAAAGGCAGATGGTCATAAGGGCCCGCCACACTGCTGGCTGTTATTTTTCCTGTACTTAAAGGATTCTCCTGTTTCTCCCCGGCTGATACTATTTTTTCCGTCTTTTCATCCGTCGCCGGCGACGGCATCTCCAGCATTTTACAGATCATCTCCATCACCTTTTGAGGTTGGTGCAGCCAGTCCCGGGAGAATACAGGCAGGACCCTCCATCCAAAACGCTCCAGGATGGCCGGACGCTGATAATACTGCTCGATAAGATTGCCATTCAGGTAATGTTTTTCATCATCCAGGAGGATGCCTAGTGTATAGGCCTGGTCGCCGGGCTTTGCCTTCACCGCCAGGGAGCATTTGAAATCCGATTGCCCGATCAGTTCGTCCACCTCATAGCCCAATGCCTGCAGCTGTTGTTTGATCTGCTCCCGGACCAGAAAAGGCCGGGTATCGGCGGTTCCTGTATCCTTTCTCAGGATCAGGCTGTCGAGAATGCTCCTGGCGCCCGGCATCTGCCCCTGACTTATCATCTCGGCATATTGCAGAAAGCGTTTTAGGTAATTGGCCCCCTCATTGTATTCGTTGGTAATGGCCACGTGCTTGATGCTGCTGATGACAGCCATATGTGTCCTGGCCCGGCTGAAGAGGACGTTCAATCTTTTTTCTCCGCCTTTCTTATTGATAGGTCCGAAGTTCATCAGCATCCTGCCCCTGGCATCGGCACCGTAACAGACACTCATGATAATGATATCCCGTTCATCCCCCTGTATATTCTCCAGGTTCTTTACGATCAACCCCGTGAACTGGTCGTTCTCCGTACGGTTATATGCCTCCTCCAGTTTTTGGGCAAAAACGCCATCTTCCTGTCCCAGCTCCTCCAGCGCGTTTTCGATCATACGCTGTTGTTCCTGGCTGAAGGCGACAATGCCGATGCTCTCTTTAACGTCCCTGGTAAGCAGCTGTCGCACCAGGTGAGCGATGTACATCGCTTCACCGCGATTGCTTCTTTTTTCATAGACGCTGCCTTCCAGGAAATGATAGCTGATGCTGCGGTCGAAAAGACTATCGACAGCGACTTCCTTCACGTTGCTTACCAGGATAGGAGCTTTTTCCGTCTTGTGTATGGTCTTATCCGGAATGGTGAGCAGTCTGCCCTCGTAAAAAGCATGGTTGCTGAAGCTGATAAGCGTTTCATAATGGCTGCGATAGTGCCAGCTGAGCAGGGTAGAGTCCAGCTTGCGGGCGCCCTGGGCGAGCAGGCTGTCCACATCGTCGCTTAACCATTCGTCGTCATCAGCCTCCGTCATTCCTTCCAGGTCATCCGGATCTTCCGTTTTGGCGCTGAAAAAATCGGTGGGCGGCATCTGCTTTTCGTCACCGACAATGATCGTTTGCCGGCTGCGGTAAAGGGCCGGCACACCTTCTTCCAGGGTGATCTGGCTGGCCTCATCGAAAATGACTACATCGAAATGATCGCTGTCCAGGGGGAGACTGTCGCTCACACTGTAAGGGCTCATCAGCCATACGGGCTTGATATCCTTCAATACCGCACCGCTTTCCCGGGATGAGAGCTCCCGGATGCTTTTATAGCGCATGCTCTTGCCAAATTCGTTCTCCAATATCTTTCTTCCTTCGTTGTATACTTTCTTGAACTTTTTCTGCTCTTCATTCAATTGACTGCCCGCCATATTCGCCAGGTCCAGCTGCTGCAAAAAGCGCTGCCGGATAAAGGCGCGGATCAGATCGGCGTTCACCTGCTGGAGGGCCGCATAGGATTGACCCAGCTGCTGTACCGCCTTGTCCAGCGCCTGCCGGTCGATATGCGCGAATGCACGATTGGATTGATACAGCTGGTGGAGCGTCTTGCGGGCGATCACCGCCTCTGCCTGCAGGGGTAACAGCATGAATTTGCGGAGAACCTCTTTCACATCCTCCGGCAATCCGGCAAAGCTCCGGAGAGCGGGCAACATCTCTCTCAATCCATCCGCATTCAGCCGGATATTCTCCAGCTCATCCCGCAGCATGTCAAAGGAGGAAAAAGCGTCCGGATCGTGCAGACATTCTTTTAGCCGGCTTTCCAGGTCGATCAGGGGCTGGTGCAGGGAATGCAGGGAGGCCACCACGGTGGTGGCCTCCGGATGACGCAGCAGGTACACCAATGCCGGATCATCCTTCTTTTGATGAAGGATGCCGATGCCCAGCCAGACAGTATCCAGGTTCTCGAGTCGGTAATCTGCCTGCAGCCGGCGCTTTGCCTGCTCCAACAAACGCGCTTGCTCGTACTCCTCTTTCAAAGACATCAACACACGCTGATAGCTGGGTCTTACCGAATGGGCTGAAAGATCATAGCTGCCCTGTAATTTCTTTTTCAACCGCTGCCAGCCGCCATTCAGGAAGTTTAAAAGTGCTTTTTCCTGTTTGATCGCCAGATCCAGTGCCTGGTCCAGGTCCTGTTCGCTCAACTTTTCGCGCCAATGGATATTTCTTTCCAGGGCTTCCTGGTAGGCTGTCTGTTGCATCCGGTAATCTTCAAATCGCCGGACGAATTCCCTGGCTTCATCTCCCGCGGCATCAGCCAGCCGGAAGTTACCCGACAGTACCAGCGGATGCAGCAGCACGGCAAATTGTACCAGGCTCTTCAGCCGTGCCGGATGCTCTGCCTGCTCCGGAGCCACCGCAACACCGCCCAGGGCCCGCCCGATCACCGCCAGGATCTCCAACGCCAGACCCAGGCTCGTATCCAGCATACGATGAGGCTGCTCCGATAGGAAAATACGTTCATGTACTTTACTGAAAGGATGTGCCGCAAAGATGGGGTCGGAGCCTGCCTCTTCCAGCGCCTCCATCAGCAGGCCAATGACCTTGTCCGCTTCCCGCCATACCGTGTAGCCGGGAAGCCCTTCTTCTTCCAGTGCTGAAATGTTCACCAGGTGCTGCCGCAGCTCGATGACCCGTTCGATCAGCTTTCTAACGGTAATACCCAGTTCTCTTTCACCTCCGCAGCTGGTGAAATGGAATTCCCTGAGCAGGTCCACCTGCCGGTTCATCTTCTCTATCAGTGAGGCTCGCCTTGTCCGCAGGGCGGGAAGGTCCATTCTGTTCGTGGTAAAATCTTCGTAGGTAGCGCGCAGGTTGCGGATGAACTCCCGCTTGTCTTCCTGGCTGTCGTGGATATAACAGCATAGCTCGTCCAGCCCATTTTGTTTGAGCCGGTGATAGACCACATCCAGCGCGGCCCGTTTTTCACAGACAAAAAGGATGCTTTTGCCTCTTGCCACAAAATCCGCAATGAGGTTGGTGATGGTCTGGCTCTTGCCTGTACCGGGAGGACCCTGGATGATATAGCTGTATCCTGCGCGGCTTTGCAGGATCGCCTTCGTTTGGGTCGGGTCCGCCTGTATGACATGATGCCAGTCGTCCGGTCTGTTCAGATCGAAAGCATGTTCCTTAAAGATCCGTGGCTGCTCGCTGAACAACGCGTCGAACACCGGATGCTGCAGTTGCTGGTCGATCACCAGGTTGTAATCTCTCACCAGGCTCATCTTCTTGTAATTGAAGTTGCCCAGCACCATATGACAGACATCGAAATCCCAGCTATAGGGATTGTTCTCGCTTTCCGTCAGCCTGTATAGCTCGGATTCCGCCCTTCCCACATCCATCAATTGGTGAGGCGCAATCCTCCGGTCATCGCTGATCAGGAACTCCAGAAAGCTGGCGCCCGTCTCGATACGTTGCCTGAATATCTCTAACCCCAATGGTTGATAATGTTCCTGTTTATAGCTGTAGGGAATATGGTGATAGCTGTTGAGACCAGGCTGCCGGCGCAGCCGCTTGCGGTAATTATTCACCGTCTGACGCGCTTCGCCGTGGATCAGCTTGATACGGGGTTTGCCGATATAATTCAGCACGATACCCTGGTTGGCCTCGTCTATTTGTGCCTTTACGGACTGGTAAAACTGTGCCGGGTCGATCTCGTCCAGGTCCACGAAGTCCGGCAGGCGGATGCCATACAACTCTTTTAACTGACCCGCCAGCACCGGGTTTACCTCGGCAGCATTGTCCAGCACCTTCAGCACGTAGTGATCCTCTTTCAGCCTCTTATTTTTTTTCAACGACACGGGCAGCAGCAGCAAGGGACTTTGTATCCGCTCATTTGGCTCCTCTTTCAGGTTATGCCAGTTGAGGAAAGCGATCACCAGCTTTAGCTGGTTGAACCCATATTCCTGGATGGCCCGTTGGGATTCCACCCTTACCCGGTCCAGGGAAGAAGGCAGATAGGGATGATCGTCAAAACGCAGGTACTTGTTGAGTACGATCTCCTTCATTCCACGGACTTTTTCCGCCAGCTCCTCGTTCCAGATAAAAAGATGCTCGGGACGGATGCTTTGATAATGCAGTACCACCGGAACGCTACTGACCGTGAGATTGACAAACCGCAGATTGGGTTTATAATAAAGCAACCTGTTGCGGCGGCTGGTATCGAACAGGCGGTTACGCAGCTTGTTTAATATAAAAGCGTCCCGTTGTGTCAGCTCCTTGTGGACCCAGCCGGCCACCCGGCTAAGGTCCGTCTGTTTTTCCGTATCATAATCCCTGTAATGTTGCAGGCGGTCGATCACATCATAGAGGTCTTGCGTGCGCCGGCTTCTGTCCAGCTCCGTCATCTCCGTGATCAGCCTTGCAACAGTGGGATGGAGACGGTCATTGTACCCGGCCGGATTGGAACGCTCCTGTGCAAAAGCCACCAGGTCGTCCGGGTCATGAAGGTCCAGACCCAGCGCCATGCTGCCCAGGATCAGACCCAGGCAGAAAATATCCGTCTGGGGGTCGTGATGTCCCATCAATTGTTCAAAACATCGATAGCCCGGTATGTAGGCGGGGTAGGTCAGGGGCTGTTGCAGATCGGTATGCACCTGCAAATTCTCCTGGTGAAGCGCTCCTTCCCCCGCGTCGGCGCTTAGCTTTATCTTGCCTACCACATCGAAATTCCCCGACTCCACACGGGGAAAAAGGGCCTGCACCCGGTGAAGGGCATACGAAGGGGCATGAGCCAGCGACTCATCGATATCCAACGCCTGACTCCCCGTCCCCGTCATCATCCCCTGCTCCGTCAGAAAAAGGGCCTCTTCCCTTCCAAAGGCCGCTACCAGTCCCGCCTCATGCAGACCGGACACCTCCCTGAACAAGGGCAATACAAAAGCGATCACGTCATCCGTGGTGTAATCCCCTTTGTCGAAAGCGCTGCGCAGGAATGCTGCGAAATAGGTTCGGTTATTTGACATGATCTTCCTTTAAGGACAGGTAAGCGGCAGTCATCTGCTGTCGCTGACGCTCCCATTGTTTATCGCTATAGGACAGCTCTTTTTTCAGGGCAGCCTCGAATACATCCATAAGACCGCAGGTTTCCGCCAGTTGAAGGGCATACCCCGCGGGCACATCCTCCAGGTCCGGGTCGGCCAGGGCAAAATCCAGCAGGACATAGGCAAAATATTCCCGTATGCTGCCGTGGGCTCCATCCAGGAACGTCTTCACACCTCCCACGCCCCCCTCCGAACGCTCAATTTTCTCCCACGAAAATTTGGGAAAGTATTGCGCAGCCAAACTCTTCACGGGCTCCGTCCTGAACCATTCCGGATGGAGATAATAGGCCAGTAGCTCCTCCGTAAGCTCCGACAGGGTTTTTTGCCCCAGTACGTCCAGCCTGTCCAGGTCCATTATGCCTTCGATCATTTGACGAATAGCCTCCTCCGCCCCCCCGCCCGCGCTCACCCCCGCCGTCTCCCAAAGCCGCAAAGCCCGCGTTCGGATAAAATTCTCCGGATGGGTCAATGTGGCGGATTGGATCGGCTGACCGCTGGAAAAGATCTCCTCGGCCTGCCGGATATAATTTTCCGCATGTACTACGGAAAGTCCCGTAGCCATTTTCAGCAACATGGTGATCACCGGTGTTGCATCACCCAGCACGCCATATGCCTCCCGGTCGCAATAAATTTCTGTATACAGACGGAACAGGCGGGCCGTTTCATAATGAGCCGCCTGGCTGTCAGGGCTGTTGGCGATGGCCGTAATGATCCTGTCGGAAGTTTCCAGCTCGCCGTTCAAAAGAGCATTCAGTTTCATGTGACCCAGCTCATGAGCGATCAACGCCAGCAGCTCCTCTTCGTTGAGCAGTTGTAATAGGTTACCGCTGAATACGATGTGAGCTTCGTTCGGGAGACAGGCAATACTGGCGTTTGGCTCGGGTTCATGGACCGCCTGGTAGGCGGTGACGGGTAATCCGCTGAGCCCCAATTTTTCACATGCGATATGAATTTTTTTATATAAGAGAGGGTCGCTATCGGAATGGAATTGATAGGTATTCTTTAGCAATTCTGTCTTAAAAACAGCCAGCTGCTCCTCCCTTTGACGGGCGGCAGAAAAAAAAGACCAGATCCCGGACTGCCTTTTAAAATAGTCCCGGATTTTTACATGGTAAGGCAGCGGTTCGGATAACATAGGCGCTCAAATTAACTAAACTTGGTCTTAGTATCAAGGGGTATGAACGTCTTTTAACACGGCATATTACATACTGCATTGCATACTCAAAAATCTTAACTTCGCACCATGAGCGACTATATCAACGGCCTGAACGAGCAGCAGAGAGAAGCAGTATTGCACAAGGACGGTCCTATTATGATCGTGGCAGGGGCAGGCAGTGGAAAAACAAAGGTCCTCACTACCCGTATCGCCCACCTGCTCGCACAGGGTGTGGACGCATTTAACATACTGGCGCTCACCTTCACCAACAAGGCGGCTAAAGAGATGAAAGAGCGGATCGAAAAGATCCTGGGAAACTCCAATGCCCGCAATCTATACATCGGGACCTTTCACAGCGTCTTTGCCCGCATCCTCAGGGGAGAAGCACAACATCTGGGCTATGAAAGAAATTTCACCATTTATGACACGGATGATGCCAAAAGCGTCGTGAAAACGGTCATCAACGAGCTGAACCTGGACGATAAGCACTACAAACCCAATGTAGTATATAACCGGATCTCACAAGCCAAGAACGGTCTGGTCGATCCGGCCGAATACGCCAATGACTATGGCCTTCAACAGGAAGACATGAGGGCCAACAGACCGGCAATCGCACAGATCTATGCAGCCTATGCCGCCCGCTGTAAGAAGAATGGTGCCATGGACTTTGACGATCTGCTGGTGAATATGTACAAGCTGTTGAAAAATCATCCGGAAAGTCTCCATAAGTTCCAGCATAAATTCAAATATATTCTCATCGATGAGTACCAGGATACCAATGCCGCGCAATATGAGATCATCAAGCTCCTGGGCGCCGCACATGAGAACGTATGCGTGGTAGGAGATGATGCGCAGAGCATCTATAGCTTCCGGGGCGCTACCATCGAGAATATATTGCAGTTCCAGAAAGACTACGACGATGTAAAAGTCGTAAAGCTGGAACAGAATTACCGCAGTACCCAAAGTATCCTCAAAGCCGCCAACGAGGTAATAAAGAATAACAAGGGGCAGATACCGAAGAATCTCTGGACGGATAATGCCACCGGCGAAAGCATACGCCTGGTACGCATGATGACGGACAACGAGGAAGGAAAATATGTCGCCGATACTATTCAGGAACAGAAGCTGCGCAATCACTACAACAACCGTGATTTCGCCATCCTGTACCGGACCAATGCACAAAGCCGCGCCTTTGAAGAAAGCCTCCGCAGAATGGCCATCCCATATACGATGTATGGTGGTGTCAGCTTCTACCAACGCAAAGAGATCAAGGATCTCATCGCTTACCTGCGCATCATCGTCAACCCCCGCGATGAAGAGTCGCTCAAACGGATCATCAATTACCCAACCCGCGGCATTGGCAAAACCTCCATCGACAGGGCGGTGCTGGCTGCCAATGAACAAAATATCACACTTTGGGAAGTATTGGAACGGGCCAGGGAGTTCGGGTATAAGGCCGGCACCCTCGAAGCGATAGAGAACTTCGTGCTGATGATCCGCAGCTTTGCAAGCATGCTGGCCACGAAGAACGCATATGAAGTGGCCGCTCATGTAGGCAAGCAAACCAATCTTGTCAAAGAACTCTTTAACGACAAGACCACCGAAGGTCTCGCACGGTATGAAAATATCCAGGAATTGCTGAACTCCATTAAAGAGTTCACGGAGCGTCCGGATGAGGACGGGGTTCTGGAGACAGAGACAAAAGGTCTGGGTAACTATCTGCAACAGATCACGCTGCTGACGGACGCGGATGAGAAGGATCCCAATGCAGATACCGTAAAGCTGATGACGATCCATGCCGCCAAAGGTTTGGAGTTCTCCTGTGTCTTTGCCGCCGGACTGGAAGAAATGTTGTTCCCCAACGCCATGGCCATCAACACACGTGAAGAGCTGGAAGAAGAAAGAAGATTGTTCTACGTGGTCATCACTCGCGCCAAACAAAAATTATGGATTACGTACGCCAATACACGCTACCGCTTTGGAACCCTCGTTCAAAATGAGCCCAGCCGCTTTATAGAAGAGATACCTTCCGAATTCCTGGATCGCAGCTTCGCTGGCGGAGGCCTTCGTAACCAGGGATCTCCCGTCAGCGATAGAAGCGCCTATGACAGGATGCATGGCGGAAACTTCGGCAACACGGCTTCACAGGCTGAAAAAAAATATGGACCGCCTCCAGCCAAAAAAGAAACAAAGCCGGCGTATGTTCCGCCTAAGCCATACATGAAGACCATCGAACATAATCCCAGCCCTGACTTTGTCCCCAGCGACACCACCTCCCTCCAGGTAGGGCAAAAGGTCGAACATCAGAAATTCGGGTTCGGAGAAGTGGTCAGTATGGAAGGATCTGCGCACAATCCTATCGCAACCGTGAAGTTTCAGTACAATGGCGAAAAGAAGATCATGCTGAACTACGCGAAACTGCGCATCGTGGAGTAACCCTGTCAGGGAATTTTTCCCACCGGCGGAAAAATTCCCCGCAAGAAAATCACAAAGGAAAAATTTACCCTTGCTAATAGCTGTCGAGGTTGGAGTAATTATACATTTTAACAAAAGTTTGCTACCTTTTACGCATGACCGAAATGTACAAGATACAGCCTGAGGGATTGTATTTTGTAACCCTAACCGTGGTTGGCGGGATCGATGTTTTTACCCGCCACGAATATTGCGATCTGCTGGTGGACAACCTGAACTACTGCATTGAGCACAAGCGGCTGCGGGTATACGAATATGCTATCCTACCCAGTCGCCTGTATTTGATTGCAGGCGTCGAACAGGGCAAGTCCAACTTGCCTAAGGTTCTAAGAGATTTGAAAAGCACTTCAGCTAAACAGATCTTAAGAGCCATCGCAGGGCACCCTAATGAATCCCGTAAAGAATGGCTCCTCCATTTGTTCCAATTCTTCGCCAACCGGTACCAGCACGATTCCGAACACCATTTCTGGCAGTTTGGCAATCAACCCGTAGACCTGGAAAAATTTGTTAAAAAAGGAGAGCCCATCCCATCCCCCCTCAACAGCCTTATGAAAGAAAAAATCGTCGATATTCCCGAACATTATGTTTACTGCAGTGCCTATCCCGATCAAAAAGTTAAATTATTTCAACCCGACCCCTTACCAGGCTGACGGACGGGGATCACAAAAAATTAAAGAATAATCTGAACACATACGCGGCCAATTTTGTAACTTTCAGAAGTGGCCCGCAAGGCTCCCCCTTCCCAACCTGTCAGTATCCCTACCCATAGGAACCAATTCCAAACGAACCGGAGATTCATTGTCCGAAGGACAGAATTTATTCACCAAAATGAATAACTATGCTGGCAAACAACAAGCACCTTGGCCCCCGGGAAACCTGTTACTTTCTTACGTTGAATGTGGTAGATCGTATCGATGTTTTTACCCGGCCAGCCTATAAACAGGTGATAGCGGACGCCTTGAATCATTTTGTGGAAACAGGCCAGGTCTGCGTTTACGCCTGGTGTCTCATGACACACCACCTGCATCTGCTCGTGAAAACCCCCGATGGCAACGGTCCCGCTTATTTTGAAAGGGATTTTAAAAAATATACCACGCCAGAGATATTAAAAGCCATCGAAGTGGAAATGGACCTCCGTAAGGATTGGATGATGCAGCGTTTCGAAGACTTCAGCAAATCCCTCAAACGCATAGAGAAATTCCATCTCTGGCAGAATTGCAGCAGTCCTTTACATATCGACGCCAGCCAGCCTGACCTTCTCATGGGCCGGATCGAGCATATTCACGAAAACCCTGTTCGCGAACGGATCGTCGATCTCCCGGAAGCCTATCTCTATAGCTCGGCACGTGACTACGCAGGGGGGAAAGGCCTGGTAAAAGTGAAAGTGGCGCAGCATACAGGTCTGGCCAAAATAAAGACCCTTTCGTCTAATTGATATACCTCCGGCCGCTCATTCTCCACCGGAGGCCGCCCTTAACGCCTCTACCGTCTTTTTTTCGCTGCCTGCAAAGATCTTACCGCCCACCAGGGCCACCGGTCGTTTGAGGAAAGTATATTCGTCCAGGATGAGCTTGCGGTAATCCTGTTCCGATAAATGTTTGTCCTTAAGTCCCAACTCTTTGTATTTCAAAGCCCTGCGGCTAAATAACGCCTCGTAGCTGCCCGCCTTTTCCTTCATCTCATCCAATTGGGCGGGCGTGATCTTCTCCGTTTTTATATCCTGTAAAGAAAACCCCTTCTTTTCCGCCCCAATCTCGTCCAGGATCCGGTTGCAGGTGCTGCAGGTAGAAAGACAATATATTTTCTTCATGGCGCGAAGGTAATATTTTCCTCCCCCCGGCGACAAACACATAACGAGCCAAGGGCTCATTGTCCGAAGGACATATTAAATTGCTAAAAAAATCTTCACCTTGGACACCTCCGGCCGCGACATGCAAGAGAAATTCGTCGGGCTGGTGCAGGAGCACCGCTCGCTGCTGTACAAAGTGTGCAGGGTCTATTGCTTTTCCGAGGCCGACCGCCAGGACCTTTTCCAGGAAATGGTCATCCAGCTCTGGCGGTCCTACCCCCACTTCCGCGGTGAGTCCAAATTCAGCACCTGGCTCTATCGCATCGCCCTTAATACCGCTATTTCCAATCTCCGTAAACAACGCAGACGGCCCTCTCCGGTGGATATGAACGAGGTTCCCACCCCCTTCCAGGATATGACCTGGCCCGGAGAGGAAGAAGAACAGCTACAGCAGCTGTACACTGCGATCGACAAACTGTCCGAAATAGAAAAAGCGCTGGTCATGCTTTACCTGGAGGACCGGTCATACGACGAAATGGAAGAGATCCTTGGCATCAATCAGAATAATCTGCGGGTAAAAATGAATCGCATCCGTGAAAAATTACGCAACATGACAAAGGAGGCCGCTTATGGAATTAGATAGCCTGAAATATGCATGGCGCACCCTGGAGTCCAGGTCTGCTCCTGACAAAAGCCCCGAACAGATCAGGGCCCTTTTGCACCAGCGTTCAAAGGGACCCGTGGAGAAAATGCGGCGTAACCTCACTGGAGAGCTGCTGCTCATCCTGGTTACCTATACACCTGCGATCCTCTTTTATTTCCTGGATTTTGACGGAAAACTATCCGGCATTGCCTGGCTCTTTATCCTGCTGCTGGCCTTCCTTGCCGTGTATTTCTATAAAAAGAACCGGATCCTGAAAGCCATGCAATGCACCGGATGTACCCTCCGCTCCAGCTTGCAGCAGCAGGTGGATACCCTGAAAAGATACACCCGCTTTTATGTCCGGGCAGGCACCATCATGATCCCCATCATGACCATCCTTTCCTGGCTGATAATCCGCTGGAAATTCCAGCCCGCACCGGGGGCAGACCTTTTCTATCGTATCAGCGGATCGCCCTGGTGGCAGCATCCCCTCACCTGGCTGATCCTTCTCATCCCCATCACCATTGGGGTCTATTTTCTAAATGTATGGTATGTGGGCCGGTTGTATGGACAGCATATCCGGAAATTGCAGGACCTGCTCCGCGAAATGGAAGAGGAATAGTAACTTACCCAAAAATATAAACATGGGAAAAACACCGCTCCTCGCTCTCCTGCTGCTTGTCACCCTTCCCGCATTCGCACAAAGCAGCGACGAGACTACCATCCGCCATATCCTCGCCGACCAGATCACCGCCTGGAATAAAGGCGATCTCGACGATTTTATGAAGGGTTACTGGAATAACGACTCCCTTGCCTTTATCGGACAGTCCGGGATCACCTATGGCTATACCGCTGCACTCAACAATTACAAAAAACATTACGATAGCCCCGACAAGATGGGAGAGCTGATCTTTACGCTTCTTAAGCTGGAAAGATTATCCCCTGATTATTATTTCGTCATTGGTAAATGGCAGCTGAAAAGAAAGGCGGGGGATGTCGGCGGCATATATACCTTATTGTTCCGCAGGATCGGTGGCCGCTGGGTCATCGTGGTCGATCATAGCAGCTGACCCGGGCAGGAGCAAATCGTTCATAACGACCGGCCTCACGGCGTCAGCAACAGTTTTTTGAATTCCACACTATCACCGTTAAATACATCGAAATCCACCCGGGTAACGATGCCGTTCACCCGCCCCATTTCACTATGCTGCCAGAAGGTCCAATCCCGGTAGGTACGAGGCCGCTCCTTCTGCAGATAATGGGCTACCCATAAAGGGAAACTGTCAAAATCATCTTTCAGGAATTGCCGGTAAAAATCCACGTTCGTGTAAACAATAGGCGTGACGTGATAGTATTCCTGTATTGTCTGCAGCCAGTCCCTGGCTCTTTCCCGGAGCTTTTCGCCAGACACGCCATAGGTCTGTTCGATATCCAGTACGGGCGGAAGATCGCCTGGCGACAGTTCCACCGAGTTGATAAAATTCTCTGCCTGCGCCTTGCCGCTCTTGGTGGCCAGGAAAAAATGATAAGCTCCTCGTACAACGCCGGCACTCTTCGCCTTCCTCCAGTTGCGCTGGAAATAAGGATCTTCGTTCCCCAACCCTTCCGTAGCCTTTATAAAAGCAAAACCTAACTGTACGTTCCCTACCCGCATATCCTTTACGGATCCCCAATCGATGACATCCTGGTATTTGGATACGTCGATCCCATGGATAGTATAGTTGACGGGGATATCGATACCGAATTCGGGATACCGGATAAAATGAGCTCTTCGTTCTATCCACCAGTCATAAGCCGCAAAACCGAGCATAACGACTACCCCCACGCCCATAGATAACAATATGATCTTCCAGACGATATTTCTGTTTGGTAAACGCGCCATAGCTGCGGCTGCAAAGTACATTAAAATGCCTAATTTTACCCTTCCAATGCCCGCATTTAACCGTGACGATACCATCAACCTTTTGTCCAAGCTCACGCCCAGGCGTCTGTGGAATGGTCTGAAGGTTCTCAGCAGCTATTACCTGAGCAAATTCACCGGCAAAGCCATCCAGTGGGGTTATCCCGTCAGTATATCTTTTGAGCCCACCACTTCCTGTAACCTGCGCTGCCCGGAATGTCCCAGCGGTCTACGTGCCTTTACCCGTCCCACCGGAATGCTGCAGAATGATTTTTTCCGCGACACCATCGATCAGCTGTCCAAAGACCTCCTGTACCTGGTCTTTTATTTTCAGGGCGAGCCTTATCTGAATCCCGCCTTCCTGGACATGGTGGCTTATGCATCCAGGAAAGGGATCTATACCGCTACCTCCACGAATGCCCATTATCTCAACGACAGGAACGCACGGCACACGGTAGAGAGCGGTCTGGATCGTCTTATCATCTCCATCGACGGCACCACTCAGGAAGTGTATGAACAGTACAGGGTAGGGGGTAAACTGGAAAAAGTGCTGGAAGGCGCCCGTAACATCGTCAAATGGAAAAAAGAGCTTCAGCGTAAAAAACCCTTTGTCTTTTTCCAGTTCCTTGTCGTAAAACCCAACGAACATCAGCTGGAAGATATCCGGCGGCTGGCCGCTGAAATAGGCGTGGATGAAGTCCGTTTCAAAACGGCCCAGGTTTATGACTACGAGAATGACCCCAACCACCTCATACCTCAGAATGAGAGATACAGCCGCTATCGTAAGAACACAGACGGCACGCACACCTTCAAAGGCCAGCTGTCCAACCATTGCTGGCGTCTCTGGCATGCGACGGTCATCACCTGGGATGGGCTGGTGGTTCCCTGTTGTTTCGACAAGGATGCCCAGCATCAGCTGGGCGACCTGAAAGGCAGGCCGTTCAAAGAGATCTGGCACAATGATCAATACGTCAACTTCCGCCGTCAGATCCTTCAAAGCCGGAAGAATATCGACATCTGCGCCAATTGCAGCGAAGGGACAAAAGTATGGAGCGACTGATGCCTCTCTCTGCTTCCATATTGACCCGTCTGCATCATCAGCATGAGGCCCTCTCCGAGCTCATCGATGGGCTTACAGAAACGGCCCTCAAATACCGCGTCAACCCGGATAAATGGAGCGCATTTGAGCACATTGCACACCTGGCGGCTTATCAGGTCATGTTCGTGGGACGTCTGGAAAGGCTTGTCGCCGAACCCTCTCCTTCATTCGAAAGATACGTGGCGGAAAACGACCCTCAATTCCCTACATACGTAAATACTCCTCTAAAAATACTCCTGCAATCCATCTCTATCAAAGCCACAGAGATCACCACTCATCTCATGAACCTGAAAGAACCTGATCTTCTCCGCACCGGTCTTCATCCCAGGTATGGCAAGCTCACTATTCCACAGTGGACACAGTTCTTTCTTTTGCACGAAGCCCATCATCTGTTCACAATTTTTATGCTCACGCAGGACTTACGGGCAGCCCGGGAATAGATTATTGTGTATTTTTACGCCTTAGCGAACCACAGGTTCGCTGGCCGAAGGCCCATCATTAGATAAGCACCGGGGATGGGTTATTTTTCGTATAAAACCATCCCCGGGGCGAACCAGAGTCAACACATCAGCTAACCATGTCGCTTGAAAATGAAATAAACCAGCGAAAATTCCGTAACGAATACCAGAAGTCGGGGATCAATCTCATTTACACGTACAATTGGGTCACGGAAAGGATCACTAAGATCTTTGATGAATGGGACATCACTGCACAGCAATTCAACATCCTGCGCATACTCAGGGGCGCGGGACAGCCGTTATCCACTTTGCAGATAAGACAGCGGATGCTGGACAGGATGAGCGACACCAGCCGTATCGTAGACCGGCTGGTAAAAAAAGGACTTGTTAAAAAAAGTGTCAGTAAGATCGATCGCCGCCTCGTCGACGTTATCATAACAGATAAAGGTAAAAAGCTTCTCGAAAAGATCGACCAGTACAGCGACCAGATGGACGCCATCATGGCCAATCTGACCGAGGAGGAAGCAAAGACCCTCAATGTATTGTTGGATAAGATAAGAAATATCAAGGATGAATAGATTGTACCGATCATTGCTTGCAGCCGGCTTGCTGGCTATTTCCGAAAAATCTTTTTGTCAGCTTACTCCCCCGGTGGTTCAGGCCCCCGCTGAACAGCAGGCGCTGCCCCCCAAACATGAGTTCAGGGCCGCATGGGTAGCCACTGTAGAGAACATCGACTGGCCTTCCAGGAAAGGTCTCTCCACCGACAGCCAGAAGCTGGAATTTCTCCGGCTGGTAGATATGCACCAGCACAATGGCATGAATGCCCTGGTAGTGCAGGTACGTCCTGCGGCAGACGCATTCTATCCCTCTCCTTATGAACCCTGGAGCGAATGGCTCACCGGGGTCCAGGGCAAAGCGCCTTCGCCCTACTATGATCCCCTGCAGTTCATGATCGAAGAGACGCATAAACGCGGCATGGAATTCCATGCCTGGTGCAACCCTTATCGGGCTGTGTATGCCGTTGGTAAATCCTCCATTTCTCCGACACATATCACCCGGCTGCACCCGGAATGGTTCCTGAACTATGGAGGGACCCTTTATTTCGATCCCGGCAATAAGGAAGTCCAGCAATATGTCGTTGCCGTCATACGCGATATCGTCAGACGCTATGACGTCGATGCCCTGCATTTCGATGATTATTTCTACCCTTACCGGATAGCCGGAAAAGAATTCCCTGACGATGCGAGCTATGCGAAATACGGTAATGGTATGAGCCGTGAGGACTGGCGCAGAAGCAATGTGGACTCCATCATCCTGCAGCTCAGCACCATGATAAAGCAGGAAAAAAAATATTGCAAGTTCGGCATCAGCCCTTTTTGTGTCTGGCGCAACAGCAGCAAAGACCCGGAAGGCAGCGAGACCCAGGCCGGTCAAACGAATTATGACGACCTGTATGCCGATATCCTGCTTTGGCTGAAGAAAGGATGGATCGACTATGTGGCGCCCCAGCTGTACCTGGAGATCGGCTATAAGCGGGCTGACTACTCCGTCCTGCTGCCCTGGTGGGGCAAGCACACTTACGGCAGGCAATGCTATATCGGTCTGGCCATTTACAGGGCCGGCAGCAATGCCGCCTGGAGGGATAGGACCCAGCTGACCCGCCAGATCCGGCTCATGCGCAATACGGACAGCATACAAGGCGCTATTTATTTCAGCAGCAGATCCTTCGAAAACAATCCCAACGGGTGGAGCGACAGCCTCCAGCTGACGTACTATAACTATCCCGCCCTGATCCCGCCGATGCCCTGGATCGACTCGACAAAACCTCATGAACCCTTTGCGCACAATGAGTACAATAAAAAAGAAGCAGTTCAGACTGTCTGGATGGCCAAAGGCGCCAATGAAGATACGTTAAGAGGATATGCGCTTTACCGCTCAGAAACGCCCCTCTGCGATATCGACTCTATGGAGGTATTTCAATTTATCCCTTATGATCCTGTGGCCGGCTTCCATATCAGGGCTTATTCCCAGGACCCCGGGAAAAAATATTACTATTTCGCGACGGCTGTCAGCAGGACCAATATGGAAAGCCCTCCCATAGCGATAAAAACACTTTTCTCTACCTTTGATGCCGGAACGACCGGTGAATAACTGATAAAATCCACATATATGCCTGGTTTTGAATTATTTGGACCCGAAGAACGCAAGGAAGTCAACGACGTTTTAGAGACAGGGATCTACATGCGCTATGGTTTCGACGGACCCCGTAAAGGAATATGGAAATCCAAAGAGCTGGAGGCTGCCATTTGCAAGACTTTGGGAGTCAAATATGCGCAGCTGACATCCAGCGGTACTTCGGCCCTGACGACAGCGCTCGCTATCCTGGGCATCGGAGTGGGGGATGAAGTGATCATGCCCACGTTTACTTTCGTTGCCAGCTTCGAATCCTTACTCAGTGTGGGCGCCGTTCCTGTCCTGGTGGATGTGGACGATACCCTTACCCTCGATCCTGCTGCCGTACGCCGGGCGATCACGCCCCGTACCAAATGTGTCATGCCCGTACACATGTGCGGCAGCATGGCTGACCTGGACCCCCTCCTGGCCATCTGTAAAGAACATCAGCTGGTGCTGCTGGAAGATGCCTGCCAGAGCTTCGGCGCCCAGTATAAAGGTAAATACCTGGGCTCCATCGGGCAGGCCGGTACTTTTTCCTTTGATTTTGTAAAGACGGTCACCTGTGCAGAGGGTGGGGCAGTGACGACAAATAGCGAAGATCTGTATATCAAGGCCGATGGTTATACAGACCATGGTCATGACCATAAAGGCGTGGACCGTGGAGCGGACCTCCATCCTTTTATCGGTTACAATTACAGGATCTCCGAACTGCATGCCGCCGTCGGCCTGGCCCAGATCCGCAAGCTGGACAAATTCCTTTCCATACAGAAAAAGAACCACCAGCAGCTAAAAGCCATACTTTCTACCGTCCCGGAGATCTCTTTCCGGCGGATACCTGATCCTTCAGGCGATACCTGCACCTTTCTCAGCTGGTTCTTACCCACCGAAGCGGTTACCCGGAGCCTGGTGGCGGAACTAAAAGAGCAGGGCATCCTCGCCGGTAATTTCTACTGGTTTGACAATAACTGGCATTATTACCGCAAATGGACGCATCTTCACCAGGCTGGCAGCCTTAACAGGCTCCATGAAGCGCAACACACGGCCATGACAAAGCTTTCTCCGGACGCTTTTCCTGCAAGCGATCGTATCATAGGTCGTTGCATTTCCACTGCCATCAGCCTTGCATGGACGGAAGATCAGGTAAAAGAAAAGGGAGAAAAGATCGTGGCGGCCATTAAGAAGGTGCTCAGTCGTGAGAAAGCCACGGTGTAGGATCACTTTCCTTCCAGCCTGTTGCAATACTCCAGGGACCCCAGCCTGAACCGCAGGGGCAGCCGGATCGTCTTTTCCAGCTCCAGCTCACGCCGGCAGAAAAACCCGAAATGCGTGACCACCCGGTTGGCGGGGATCACGGTCCCATCTCCCTGCAGTTGAGCACTCGTCATTGGATCTCTCCATCCCTTCATCCCTGGGCCCCGGGACGGCAAAACCCCGCCCCTGAAGGACTTCCATGGACCGGACAAATCCCATCCCGGGAGCACCGGAAAATGGAACGCTTCCCGTCGCCATTCCAGACGTTCGGGGATCAATTTGCTCTTTTGAGGTAAAAAATTCTGCCCATGGGCGCCTCCAGTCAGAAGAGCTGAAATACATACAACAAGAAACATTTTTTTTCGTTGCATGGTCCTTCTATCCTTTTTATGTAGATTTACGGCCTGATTTTTGTGGTTCGCGCCGGCCTTTTCCAAAAACAGGAAAGGCTGGTAGAGCAAAACCCCTGAATAAATGTCATTAAGTCAATCTTTACAGCAAAAGTTACTACAAAAACTGTCGCCGCAGCAAATTCAGCTGATGAAATTGCTACAGGTGCCGACAGCCAACCTTGAGGAAAGGATCAAGGAGGAGCTCGAGGAGAACCCTGCCCTGGAAGTGACGGAGGATGATCATGATGACGGGCTGGGTGAAGACACAAAGGATGAGTTCGAAAACACGGATGAGTATGAGGAAAAGGATGGCAGTGAGGATGAGTATGAGAACATCGACATCAGCGAGTATGTGAACGAGTATGATGATGACGTGGCCGATTACAAGCTGCGGGATGACAACTATCCGGAGATGGATGAAGACCGCGTGATGCCCCACAAGGTGGAAACTTCTTTTCACGAATTACTGCTGGACCAGCTGGGGATGCTGGTGGTTGACGACCGCACTCGTAAAATTGCCGAGCAGATCGTAGGCAGCATCGATGACGATGGCTATCTGCGGAGAGAGACGGCTTCCATCGCGGACGACCTGGCCTTTCGGCAGAACATCGAAACTTCGGAACAGGAGATCGAATCCCTGATCAAAAAGATCCAGCAGTTCGATCCGCCGGGCGTGGCCGCCAGAGATCTGCAGGAATGTCTCCTTAACCAGCTGCAGCGTAAGAAAGGCGACGGCAAAAGCGTGGAGATGGCCATCGACGTCCTTACTTATTATTTCGACGAGTTTTCAAAAAAACATTACGATAAGATCCAACGGGGACTCAATCTGAATGATGATCAGCTGAAAGACGTGATCAATCAGATCGTCAAGCTGAATCCCAAGCCCGGTGGAGATATCAGCGAAGTAAACAAGGCGGAAAGCTATGTGATCCCCGATTTCTTTATCGCCAACACTGGCGGAAAGCTGGAATTATCGCTGAACTCGAAAAATGCCCCCGATCTTCGTATCAGTGAAGGATATAAAGAGATGTTGAAGGAATATGACCGGGGCAGTAAAAAAGACAAGCGCCAGAAAGAAGCCGTCCTTTTTATAAAGCAGAAGATCGATGCCGCCAAATGGTTTATCGATGCGATAAAACAGCGGCAGCAGACGCTTTATAATACCATGCACACGATCATGGACTACCAGCACGAGTTTTTCCTTACAGGGGACGAGACGACACTGCGGCCTATGATCCTGAAAGATATTGCTGAAAGGACAGCCCTGGATATTTCCACCGTCAGCCGCGTTGCCAACAGTAAGTTCGTCCAGACGGAATTCGGGACTTATCGCCTGAAATTCTTCTTTAGCGAATCACTCAGTACGGACAGTGGAGAAGAGGTATCCACCCGGGAGGTCAAAAAGATCCTCAGCGACCTCATCGAAGGCGAAAGCAAGAAAAAACCCCTCAGTGATGAGAAATTGACAGAATTGCTGCAGGAAAAAGGATATAATATCGCCCGTCGTACGGTAGCCAAATATCGCGAACAATTGAATATACCTGTTGCCCGTCTCCGGAAGGAGCTATAAATCGAAACCATGCGCTTTTCTGCACGCCTGATAGCTTATATCTTTCATCCGCTGTTCATCACCAGCTATGTAATGGCTTTTCTTATTTTCTTCCACCCATACGCATTCACCGGGTTCGACCCGAAGACAAAAGTGCTCCGCTTTATAAACATAGTGCTCTGCAACGCGTTCTTTCCGGCCTTTGCCGTCCTGCTGCTAAAGCTGCTGGGTTTTATCTCATCCATGCACCTCCGCACCGAGAAAGAAAGGATCATTCCCTATATCATCGCCATGATCTTCTACTGGTGGACCTGGAATGTGTATAAGCACCTGCCGGACAGCCCGCTCATTTCCATACAATTCCTGCTCGGCGCTTTTCTTGCCTTATGCGGCGGATGGTTATGTAATATATATTTCAAGATCAGCATGCATGGCATCGCCATGGGGGGCGCGATGATGTTCTTCTTTCTTTTTTCATTCACGGATAGTTATGCCTCCGGCCTTTATCTTTCCATCGCCGTACTGGCGGCCGGCCTGGTAGCCACCTCCCGGCTGGTCACGAACGATCATAAATCCTTCGATATCTATTCCGGTCTCATTGTAGGTATGCTGGGACAGTACATCGCATGGCAGTTCTAAGGCTCATAGCTGCGGCAACAGCGAAGAAGAGAGACAAAAAGAAAAGCCCAAACATAGGGTACGAACCTAGATTGAGCTTTTTCACCTTCAAACCATCTGAAGTTTGCGTCCATGCTAGCCGTTAAGTATCTTCGATCGGCTGATATATCTCTTGGTTGGATGATAAATAAAAAGACAGGATCCTTCTTTGATCAGATCGATGATCTCCTGCGACTCGTCGGCCGGTATCGCCGGACATCCATAGCTTCTTCCGCTGACCCCATTCATCTGTAAAAAATCCGGTCCCACATACTCCGATCCATGTACTACAATATTCCGCCCGCCGGCCCGGTCATTGAACCCCTTTTCCATACCCCGCATCTTCAGCGACAATCCATTCGATCCGCAATAAGTGTCCTGGGTCACATAAAAACCCAGGCTGGTCTTATGAGAAGAAGGGTTGTTGGAAAAGCTCCGTGCATATTCCATCCCCGAGTTCCGTCCATGTGCCACATAAGTATTCACCAGCACCGTCTTCTGTTCCAGGTCCAGCACATACAGGCGCTTGTTCCGGGAAGACTGACTGAGATCACAGATGGAAAGAATATTCGTCTTGCTCAGCCAGTGATGCTCCAGCATATAATAATATCCCTTTAGGGCATATTCAAAGGCCTTTTTCGTCAGACCGATCTCCTGCAGGTTGATCTCCTCATACAAAGCAGCTGCCTCTTCCGCAAATGCCGCCGCTTTTGCAGCAGCTTTCGCGCTCACCACATGTTTATGACCTCCTCCCGGTCCACTGCCCCCACCGGCTTTCAGCACATTCACCGGCGCTACAAGAGCCAGCACCACACACCAACACACCGGGTTAAAAAGAATACGACGCATTTTTGTTGTTTCAAAGTTTTTTTGATCGGTTCCGTTTTCCGCCCTATCTAAACGGAGGGGAAACTAAAATATTATCTTATTCTGTATTGTACAAGAACCTTTTAGGAAAACTTTTTATTGTGCCGGCTTTTCCTTTTTTGACGGGATAAGGAAAACCCCTTACAATATGTAAGGGGTTAATTTTCAAGGCAATCTACTAATGTCTTAAAGAGTTATATTTTCACCTTTTTCCAGGCACCTTTTCTGAACATCAGGTAGCTGGAGATGATCACCGCCGCCTCTGTAATAGGGATGGCAAGGAAAACACCCAGCGGTCCCAACTTATATACGATGGCCAGAACATAGGCCAGGGGAATCTGAAAAGCCCAGAAGCAAAACAGGTTGATCAACGTAGGAGTACGGGTATCGCCCGCTCCATTAAAGGCATTGGTCAGCACCATCCCGACACCATAAATAATATAACCCAGGCTGACGACCCGCAGGCACAGCACCGCCACCTTTCTTACCGCCGGGTCCTTATTCATAAAGGACACGATCGCTTCCGAGCCAAAAAGGAACAGCAAGGTCACCAGCAGCATAAAAATGCCATTGTATCTGGCTGCAGTCCACACCGACTGTTCAGCCCTGTCCGGTCTTTGTGCGCCGAGGTTCTGACCTACAAGTGTCGCTGCCGCATTGCTCATTCCCCAGGCCGGCAGCAGGAAGAAAAGGAAGATACGCACGGCCACCTGGTAACCTGCGATAGCAGCCTCATCATTGAAATAAGCGACGATCCGCACCAGGACGATCCAGCTGGCTGACCCGATGAGGAACTGGGTCGTACCTGTCCAGGCGATCTTTGTCAGGGACTTCAGGACAGGAAAATCCAGCTTAAAGGATTGCCGCTTGATACGGACAATGCCTTTTCCTCTGAACAGATGGTACAGCTGGTAGATGACACCGATGCCCCGGCCGATGGTAGTCGCCATGGCTGCGCCCTTTAATCCGAAATAATGGATAAGCAGGGGACAAAGGATAATATTACAGCCGTTGGCTATCCATAAGGACCACATGGCCATGGATGCGTTACCCGCGCCACGGAAGATGCCATTGATAAGATACAGCAGCATGATCACTACGCTGCCGCCAAAAAGAATGCGGGTATAAGTAGAGCCGGTAGCCACCGTTTCAGGAGAAGCACCCATCACCCGCAGGATATCGGGAGCGAGAAAAAAGCCCGCCAGGCTGACGACCACCGTGACACCCAGGGCAAGGTTGATAGCCTGGGCTGCCGCATGAGCCGCCTCTTTCGGGTTCTTTTCACCCGTACGCCGCGCTACCAGGGCAGTGGCGGCCATGCTGAGACCGATGGCCATGGAATACACCAGCGTAAGCACCGACTCCGTCAGACCCACTGTTGCCACGGCTTCCTTGCCGATGCGGCCCACAAAGAAAATATCCACGACGGCAAACACCGACTCCATGCACATCTCCAGGATCATGGGAATGGATAGAAAAATGACGGCCCTCCGGATGCTGCCCGTGGTATAATCCCGGTGTTCACCCGAAAGCGCTTGTTTAATGATCGAATAGACAGAATTACTGCCGGAAGTAGTTTGATCAGAAGACATGAGATCCTGATTTAAACACAAACTCATCTATTTTTTCAACAGCGGGAAATATTTTCAAAAGAAACCGCTCTTTTGGAAAATGATTGTCTCAAATACCCCGTATCCATTGCCCGTTTTCCCCGGGCGGTAAACGATAACTTCTTAACTTGGCTCCGTCAAATATGAGCACGCCCGGGGAACACCATTATCGCTCCTTTCAGATAGTATTTAATACTTACTATAATTCACTCTGTAACTATGCCTATGGCTTCTTACAGGACGAAGACGCAAGTGAGGACATTGTACAGGAGGTATTCACCCGCATATGGGAGCGTCGCCAGGACCTCATCGGTACGGAAGAGGTCAGATATTATCTTTTTACGGCCGTCCGGAACAACTGCATCTCGCAGATGAGAAAGGATAAAAAACGGGACATTATTGACTGGGACGATGGATCAGTCTGGTATACACAGGATAAAGAAGATAGTGTGAAGGACTATAGAGCGCTGATACAAAAGGCCATCGAAGGGCTGCCTCCCAGGTGCAGGGAAGTATTCCTCCTGAGCAGGTTAAGCAATATGACCTATAAGGAAATAGCAGGAAGCCTGGACATTTCCGAAAAAACGGTGGAAAACCAAATGGGAAAGGCCTTGAAATTGATGAGGACCTTTTTAAAGGAGAGAGGGATGTACCTGGTCTGGGCGGCGCTGGCCAATATTTTTTTGTAAATAGATGGGGGATAAAGCATGTTTTCACGTTTTTTAGATAAACCATCTTTCATATGGAGGATAATGAATATATCCGGCTGATAACAAAGCATCTTAGCCGGGAGACCTCCCCCGGGGAAGAGGCCAGCCTGCAGCAATGGCTGGCGGCCGCGCCGGAAAACCACCTGGAGTTTGAGGCCCTGAAAAATATCTGGCAGACCAGCGGGACGGTGGCCGGCAGCCGGACCTTCGATACGGCTGCCGCCTGGAAGAATATTGACCCTGCGCGGGCGCGGTCATCGCATATTACACGGGCACCGCATATTCGCCGCAGTCTGTGGATCAGGAGTTTGGCAGCGGCCTCCATCCTGTTGCTGCTCGGGGTGGGAGGGTGGTACTACATCGCTCACCGGCATCCTCCGATGCAACACATTTTTGCATCCGGGAACAATCAGCAAATACGCTTGTCCGATGGCTCACTGGTATGGCTGAGGAAAGGAGCCGAGATGGAATACCCGGCCCTTTTTGGCGACCGGCTCAGACAGGTAGCGCTTCGGGGAGAAGCCTTCTTCCAGCCCGCGGCCGACCCTTCCCGGCCCTTTAGGATACTTACGCCTTACGCGACTATTGAAGACATCGGCACTACTTTCCTCGTAAAAGACCTCATAAAAGACAGGGATGCCGGCGGAGAGGTTATCGTTACCTCGGGAAAAGTAAAGCTGACGGGAAAATCGGCCGCCGCCCACCCCCTTATCCTTTCGCCCGGACAAAAAGCAACGATCCTCCAAAATAAATTGTCAGTTTCCCGACTGGGTACACCCAATTTTATGTCGTGGAAAACAGGGCTGCTGGAATTTCGCCAGACCCCCCTTGAACAGGTAGTGCAGGATATCAGCGACCATTATAGCACTCCGGTCTCTATCGCTCCGGATCTGAAAGACGGGATAGAAGAGATAAAAGTCACCGCCCGATTTGATCACCAGCCACTGAACCAGGTGCTGGAAGAAATACGGCTGACGACAGGGCTTCAGACCGCGCAGGAAAAAGACACCCTGTTTTTTGTCCGTCAATGAGGATCACAAAGAAATATGTAGCGGTTATTCTCTTTCTCTGCCTGGCCGCTCACCGGCTGCCGGCGCAAAAAAACAGCATACTTTACCGGCCTTTTCGCTCACATTTGCAAAAAGGCGCCATCAAAGACTTCCTGGATGAGATCAATACAGGAAGTGGTATACAGATCGAATACGCATCGGTGAGTTTCCGGGCCGATAAGATCGTCAGCCTGGATAATGACGTCCTCACACTGGGCGCCCTCCTGCAGCAGATACTGTCCGGAGAAAAAGTAAAGGCCATAGAAAAGAACGACAAGATCATCCTCATCCCATCCGGCCTTCCCCTGGCAGATGACGCATTGTTACCTCTTTATTCCCTTTTTGGTATCATCAGCGAAGACGGCAGCCACGAACCCCTGCATGACGCCATTATCTATGAACCTGCTACCCAAAAGGCAACCGTAACGAATGTACACGGATATTTCAGTTTGCTGTTGCCTGAAGGACATCATCAATTGGAGATCACTTATGCCGGATACAAACCCCGGCGCCTGGATATCAGCCTGCATTGGGATCTTCGTACCGATGTGCTCATGGCCTTGAAGGAGGATATCCCCGAGGTCATCGTTTCCGCCAGCGATGGAATAAAGAAAAATGCTACCGATAAGATACTTCCCGCTCAGTATAGCGCCTATAACAATATTTTGGGCGAAAATGACGTCCTACGCTCATTGTTTATCCTTCCCGGCGTCATCAATGCGACGGATGCCACCAATGGGCTGCTGGTACGGGGCGGGGAGCAGGACGGGAATCTCTTCCTCCTGGATGGCAACCCCGTTTTTAATCCTACTCACATGCTGGGAGCCCTCTCCATTGTCAACAAGACATCCATGCGATCCATGCAGCTGTTTAAGAACGATTTTCCTTCCCGTTACGGAGGGCGACTTTCCTCCGTCATAGATGTCAATACCAAGGACGGGAACATGGAGAAATGGGGCGGAGAAGCCAACCTGAATTTCCTGGCCGGATCTTTTACCGTGGAAGGGCCATTAAAAAAGAACAAGACTGCCGTCATGCTGTCGTTCAGGCACAGTATGTTCACCTCCCTGCTGGATCTGTTCCAAAAAGATTTCGACAATGAGTTTTATGACATCCAGTTCAAATGCACGCACTTGCTGGATAAGAACAATAAGCTGATGCTGAACCTGTATTCCGGTATCGATAACCTGAACCTCCAGGTGAGCAACAACAATCTGAACAACCGGCAGCGCTGGGGCAATCGTATCGCGTCACTTGGCTGGACCCATCTTCTCTCCTCGAATGCCTTTATCACGACTACGCTTTCTACAAGTAATTATTATAACCTGGCAGGATTTATCTACACCAACTACGATGATTCCACCGGCCAGGCGATAGCCCGGCGATCCTTCAATACTTATTCTTCCCTGGCTCATTATGCCGCCCGGACACAGGTTGAAATACGAATGACCAATGCCGTAAAGTTCAATTTCGGGGGTGAATTCGCGTACACCCGGATAAAACCTTTCGAAAGCAGGATCGATTCCAGCATCGCCATCGACCCCGGCAGCTTCCAGTCCTTTACACCCCTCCCATTCCGGGAGATCACGCTTTACTCCGAGACGGATATAGTCGTAAATAAACATTTACTGCTGAGGCCCGGCATACATTTTTCAAAATACCGGTTCAGGGACTACCAGTTTACTTCGGCTCAGCCACGTCTCTATGTCGCATACAAACTAGGCGCCGCCGGGCAGATATATGCTTCTTATAGCAGGATGACACAATATCTTCACCTCCTGACCAATCCTTCCCTGGGTATCAACAGCGACACCTGGGTGCCGAGCACCGGCCTCCTGCACCCGGAAGACAGCCGGAGCCTGGACCTGGGATATTCTTTCAAAAAAAAGGATGTTTCTTTCACAGCAGCCGGCTACTGGAAGAAAATGTATAATGTGACCAATTATACAGAAGGGAAAAGCTTTTTTATCAATACAGATTCCACATGGGAGCAGAATGTACAGACGGGCAAGGGCTGGAGCTATGGGCTGGAGCTCATGGGTGAAAAGTCCGGCCGTAAGTTGAATATGCATATCGCCTATACCTTATCCTGGAGCTGGCGGCAATTCGACCAGATCAACCAGGGGAAAAAATTCCCTTTTAAATACGACCGCCGCCACAATCTCAATATCGCAGTCACCTACAAGGTGGATAAAAGTAAGGATATATCGCTGCTATGGATGATCGCTTCCGGCGACTTGTTCACCCTGCCTGAACGGATCTATCCTGACTTTGACAATGCCCAGCAGATATCCAACCCGGATGATATGCTGAAAAGTTACCGGTTCATCTACCATTTTTCAGGTATCAATGACTATCGCACCAATCCTTACCACCGCCTGGATCTTTCCGCCAGCTATCACCCGCCCCGGAAAAAACGATTTGGATTTAACTGGACGGCTGGTGTCTACAATGTATACGGCTCACCCGGACAATATAGTTATGGCCTGGAAGGTTCCCTGCATAACAAATCCATCGTCATCGTCATGAAGAACCAGTTGTTCAATATAACGCCTTACCTGTCATCTACTGTCGATTTTTGATGCGAAGCTCCTTACCATATCACCCCATTCTGACAGGCTTGCTGCTGGGACTCCTGCTGATGCAGGCTGCCTGCCGGAAAGACCCTTACCAGGATCAGCCGGCGAACAACGAGCTGGTGATCCTGGCGGAGATCGTAGCGGGAGATTCCGTAAAGATCCCCGTCAGTAAGAGTATACAGGTAGGTAATGGCGGGATCATCAGCTTTGAAAAAGTGAATTCAGCCAGTGTAAAGCTCGCCCGGCAGGACGGGAAATCCTGGACCCTGAGACTGAACACCTCCCCGGATTATGCCGGTAATCCCGCCTCGATCTATACCACCCCTCAGCGACCCCGCCCCAATATGACCTATACATTACAGGTACAGGATCCATTGTCCGGCACTGTCACCTCCCAAACTACTATACCTCCTCTTGTACACGTGAAGAATATCGACACGATCCCTGAGATCCGCAATGGTGATCCGATGCTCCGGCTCCGGTTCACGCTCGTCGACTCGCCCGGCGCGAAACATTATTTTATATTCGAAGCACTGAAGGAATCCCTGAAGATAACCCATTATTTTTACTGGCAGGGCGCCCGGTACGGGTATGATACAAAGGAGGGAAAGCAATTGTACGATCAGGTAAGGGGTAATCCCATGGTAAAATTGTTCCGTGACACCACCTCCTGCAATACCTTCAAAAGACTAAATGTCTTTACCGATGACGCCAATGTGAACAATGCGCAGGTAAGCAGTCTGGACAGCCCGTTCCGGCGGATATTCCTGTCGGGAGATATTTTCAACGGCACCTATACCACTTCCGTCCTGGTAGACCGCAGGTATTTTAAAGCAGATGATCCACATGATGCAGGAAGGGTCCTGCTTCAGGTAAAATCCGTAAGCCCCGAATTATATAACTATTTATTCTGGTACGAAAAATACAAGTCGGACATCGGCTCCGTCCCTCCCGGACAGCTATATTCGCCCCCCGGTAATATCCAGCATGGCCTGGGCATCTTTGGCAGCAGCACCCGCCGGCAATGGGTCTACTACTTTGACGAGCTTTAACAATCCCTTATAAAAAAGTTTCCAAACACTCGTAGGGGTATAAGCGCAGTCAGGCGTTTTCCACTTGAAACACGCCGTATGCTAACCGCACCGACCGCCCGTTTAATACCGTGCCCTGACCTTACTAATCCCGGTTGCCGGCCCGAAGACCCTCTGTCCGACAAGGGTCCGGCCTCCGGTGATCCCAATGTAAAGGTCAGCGCCGTTATTATAACCTACAATGAGAGCAGGAACATCAGACGCACCCTTTCAAAGCTGCATTGGTGCGATGAGATCGTCATCGTAGACAGCTTTAGCACCGATGATACGCTCGAGATCTGCCGCGAATTCGGCTGCAAGATCTTTTTTAAAACCTTCGAAGGGTATGGAGCGCAAAAAAAATTCGCCGTCTCCAGGGCCAGCAATGATTGGGTCCTCTGCATCGACGCCGATGAAGTGCTTTCCGAAGATCTCTGTAGGGAAATACAGGCGACTATGACGAAAAACCCTTCCTGTACAGGATACCAGTTTCCTATGAACCTGGTATTCCTGGGGCGGGAGTTCCGGTATGGAAAAGAAAGCCAGCGGTATTTTCTCCGTCTTTTTAACAGACAGGCAGGAAATTATAACCAGGCGCTGGTCCATGAAAAGCTGGAGCTGAAAGGACAGACAGGCAAGCTGCATGAAAAGATACTGCATTACAGCTACGCCAATATCCGGCAATGGAATGAAAAATGCGAATACTATACTTCCTTATCCGCTCGCGAAGCAGTAAAAAAAGGAAAGAAAAAATCGATAATTGCCGTACTGACAGCCTTGCCATATTATTTTTTCAGGTATTATGTCCTTGAAAGGAATTTTCTCAATGGCCTGGAAGGCTTCTACTGGTCGGTGTTCAGCGCACAATATCACTTTTTGAAATATGTGAAGATCAGGGAGCTGAGCGCCTCCCTTCACACAACCCGTTCATATAAATGACCACCGAAAGACAAAGCCTGCGGGTCCTCATGTATCACAGCATATCCGGCACGGGTCAGCGCGACGGTCTTACCGTAGACGCCGGCCAGCTGGAAGCCCAGTTTTGCTATCTCAGGACCCATGGGTATACTACCATCCTGTTCAGTGATCTCATCGCCGCCATGGAAGGGGAACGCCCACTGCCTGAAAAAGCAGTGCTGATAACATTCGACGACGGTTTCCGGAATAACTATGAGATCGCTTACCCCCTGGCACGTCAATATTGTATCCGTATTAATCTCTTTGTAGTGCCCGCCTTTATACATAAAGGAGAATACAATGGCATTCCCTGTCTGACAGCGAAAGATATTCAGGATATGAACCCTGACCTGGTGGAGATCGGGCTGCATTCCTTTGACCATCGAAGCTATGCCGGGCTCAGCGCTTTCAGGCTGGCGGCGGATATAGAGCTCAGTATGGAGGCGCTGAAAGCAATGGATATCCCATATCAGCCTTGTCTTGCCTATCCGTTTGGCGCCTATCCCCGTCGTAAAGGGCTGGATCAGTCCCGGCTTTTCGAGATCCTGGAAGATAAAGGGATCAGTCTTGCCTTTCGCATCGGCAATCGTATCAACCGCTTCCCGTTACGCAATCGTTTCCTGGTCCAGCGCCTGGATATTACGGGATATGATTCCCTGAAGTCTTTTCGATGGAGTTTGATCTATGGGAAGAAATGGACGCGCCTGATAGCGCCTCTGTTGAGGGACGGCAAAACACACGCTCCGCTAGCCCAGCCGGAAATTTACGGATAGGACACATCCCTTGCCGGGAGCCGAACCGATGGTTACCTCCCCGTTAAATAGTTCAGCCCGGTTGATAATATTGTTGATGCCGATGCCCTCCCGTTTTTTCCAGGGGTCGAATCCCCGTCCGTTGTCGGTGATACAAAGCGTTAGCAATGATCCCTCTTCCCGGATAGATACATCGATAGTAGATGCCGCGGCATGTTTGAGGATATTGTTCAGCTGTTCCTGCGCAATGCGGAAGATGGTCATTTTCAGCTTGTCATCCAGGTTCTGCTCTCCCGGAACAAAAAAGTCGAAGCTCACCTGGATACCGTCCGGCAATTGCCGGATATTTTCCAGCAGGTCTTCGATGGACAGCTTCAACCCGATCTCCCTGTGAAAAGACTGGGTCATGCTCCGGGATAGTTTACGTATCTCTTCGATGGCTGTGGTAATGATCTCGCTGCTCCGCCGGATGATCGACGCCTGCTCTGCAGGCGTCTCATGGATACAATCCAGGTAGAGCCGGGCTGTCGTGAGTATCTGGTTCACATTGTCGTGGAGCTCCCGTCCGATCTCTTCCCGCTCACGCTCCTGTGCATCGATGGAAGCCTGCATGATCTTCTTTTCCATCTCTTTCCGTTCAGTGACATCCCTGAAGTTACAAACGACCCCATTTACTCCTTCCACGCCCAGCAGGTTGGTGACAATCCCTTCCACACAGATAAGCTTTCCTTCCTTCGACTGCGCCCGGGCTTGTACAAAGATCGGCTTACCCGGACTGCTTAACACTTCCATAAAGGTCTCCACCAGCCGGGGAAGATCCTCCGGATGGATATAATCGAACGCATTCTTTTCCAGGTTTTCCGCATCCGTGATACCGAAGTAATGCTCGATGGATGGGCTCGAGTATGCAATATGCCCCACGTCATTGAGGACGACAATGATGTCCGTTCCTTTCTCGATCAGGCTTCGGAAACGGATATCGTTCATCTGCGCTTTCTGTTCGGTAAGCTTTTCTTCTGTAAGGTCCCGGACAAAACAGGACAATCCCGTTACTTCGCCGTCTTCGTGGATGGGAATGACAGACAATTCATAAAAGACAGGCTGCCCATGGACGGAAAACTTTTCGATCAACCGCTGACGCTCACCCGCGAAACCCCGCTGGTAGATCTTTTCCCATATCCGGGTCCTGGAAGGATCCAGCAGCCCAAACAGGTCGGTCATTTTATCCCCCATCCGGACATCTGTACCTGATAGTTCTTTTATTTTTTTCTGCAGTGCGGTGTTAAGAACAATATATTGAAATTTACGGTCGATGCTCCAGACAAATCCGTCAAAATGCTCCACAATGACGTCCAGGCACACCTCTTTCTTTACAGGCGGCTGGCCACGTGTCTTCTTAGTTCCAGATATTGCAGAAGTTCGCATAGACTAAGGCATTTCAGGGTGCCGGGGTCCGACAGGTCCGCGGTCGATTAAAAATAGATAACTTTTATAATATTATTACTTTTACACTTAAATAAATACTCTTAGCCGTATAAAACGGTGCACAATAGTTTTTTATGAAGCGACCTTTCCCCCGGCTACTCCTAAAGACCTTGAAGATCGCCGGTATAGTTACGGGTTCCATCATCCTGTTGCTATTCCTGCTGCCTTATCTTTTTCCCGGCTTCGTATCCACAAAAATCCGTCAATGGGCAAGGGGCAGCGTACGGAGCGAGCTGAGCTTTTCCTCTGCGCGTTTGTCCTTCTTCAAACATTTCCCGGCTCTGACCCTCACCCTCTATGATTTTAAATTGAAGGGCTCCGCCCCCTTCGAAAAAGAGCCGTTGATCGAGGCGGATGAAGCCGCCCTGGGTGTAGATCTCACCAGTGTCTTCTCCACACTTAAGATCGACAAGCTATTCCTTACCCACGCCTTTATTAATATACAGGTAGATACAGCAGGGCATGCAAATTACAATGTATATGCATCCAGGGGGGACAGCACCCATACCGCCGATTCATCCGGGGCGTCCCTAAAGATCAAAAAGATCATTATCAATGACAGCAAGCTGGTATATAACGATCGTTCCCTGCCTATTCTTATCAACGCGCGCAATATCGATTACAGGGGCAGCGGCGACCTGAGCCAGTCTGTTTTCGACCTGAACACGCATATGGAAGTGGCTTCGATGGATCTTTACTATAACCGCATGGCCTATTTCGTCAACAAAAAAATAGATGCAGACCTCGTAACCAGGATCAACACGAATTCCTTCGCGCTGCTTTTCGAAAAAAATAAGCTGATGATCAATCAGCTTCCGGTAGATTTCACCGGGCGATTCGAGTTCCTGAAGGATGGATACGACATGGACTTTAAGATGCGGTCGACGGATGCCGATCTGCACGATATGCTGACAGCGATGCCGCCCGATATGCTGGATTGGCTGAACAGGATGCAGGTGAAAGGTACTGGCGATCTCGATGCCTCACTCACGGGAAAATATATCAGCGCTGCCAATGTCATGCCCGATCTTGTCCTGAACATGAAGATCAGGGATGGCTTCATCGCCAACGCCCAGGCGCCCGCACCGGTGACCAACCTTTTTCTCAACTTCCGTTCCAGGCTGCCGGGGCTGAATCCCGATAGTCTCTCGGCTTCCATCGACAGTACTTATTTTAACATCGGCAAAGACTATTTCAGCGCCGCCCTGCAGCTGAAAGGACTAAGCCAGCCATGGATAAAGACCCGTATTCATTCGGAGATGGACTTACAGAAATGGAACAAAGCGTTCGGGATCAAAGCCATCGATCTGGACGGACGTTACAGCATTCAGGCAGAGGCAGAGGGACAATACCGCACAAGCGTGGTTCGACATGTGGGTCTGCGGAAGGTCACCTATGATACGATCGTCACGAGCATTCCGCGCTTTACCATTAAAAGCGCGCTCAGTAACGGGTATTTTAAATACGCGTCCTTCCCCGAAGCGATAAGGGATATCAGCTTCCGCCTGGATGCTTCCTGTCCCGACAGCGACTACCGCAATACCCGTGTCGATCTGCAGAATATCAATGCCAGCATATTACGAAATTATATCAAAGGATTTCTAAAGCTGGATAATGTCCGCAATTTTCCCATCGATGCCAGCATCGAGTCGGTGTTCCACCTGGACGATCTGAAAAAGGTAATGCCGCTGGACAGCTTAGACCTGGCAGGCGATCTGCAAGTGCGTATATTGACCAATGGCAACTACCAGCCCGCCCGTAAGATATTCCCGGTCACTGTTGCCAACCTGCAATTGGACAATGGCCGGCTGCAGACAAAATACTATCCTCATCCCCTGGAGAAGATACAGGTCAGCGCTCGTATCTCCAATTCCACGGGCACGATGAAAAGCATGGAGGTCACGGTTACGCCTCTTTCCTTCCGCTTCGAAGGACAACCTTTTACGCTAAAGGCGGATCTGCGGAATTTCCAGGACCTGAAATATAATATTGCCTCCCGGGGACTGCTCGATCTGGGCAAAATATACCAGGTATTTGCCATCAAAGGCTACGATATAAAAGGCTTTGTGGAAGCCGATCTTTCAATGAAGGGCCGGCAGAGCGATGCACAGACCGGTCATTACGACCGGTTGTACAACTCCGGTACCCTGAAAGTAAAGGACATGCTGGTCAGCTCCGAGCTCTTTCCCATGCCTTTCCAGATCAAAAAAGGATTGTTCCGTTTTGATCAGGACAAGATGTGGTTCGATGCCTTTGACTTCCACTATGGAAAAACCTCCGCATCGCTCAACGGTTGGCTGTCCAATATTTTTGGCTATATGACGGACAAAGGTCAGCCGGTGAAAGGCCACTTTGACCTCAACAGCGACTACATCCTGGTAGATGAATTCATGGCTTTTGCGAATTCTCCGGCGCCCGCGGGCCAGACCGGCGTAGTCATCATCCCCTCGAACATATCGGTGGATTTTAATGCACGGGTGAAAAAGGTGCAGTACAATGGATTAGATCTGAACGACTTCACAGGAGGCATGACCATCGACAGCGGCAGACTTCGCCTGGATACGACCCGCTTTACGCTGATCGGGGCGCCTGTGGAAATGAATGCCTCCTATCAAAGCCTGTCCCCGCAACGGGCAGTATTTGATTACAGGATCAAGGCAAAGGACTTCGACGTGCAACGCGCCTACAGGGAAGTAAAGATCTTCCACGATATGGCAACCTCCGCGGCAAAAGCGCAGGGGATCATCTCTCTGGACTACCAGCTCACCGGCAAACTGGACGGCAACATGCATCCTGTATACCCATCCCTGAAGGGTTCAGGTGTACTGTCTGTCAGTAAGGTAAAGGTAAAAGGGCTGAAGCTTTTCAACGCCGTCAGTAAGGAAACGAGTAAGGATGTGACGGATCCCGATCTGTCCAGGGTCGATTTTAAGTCTACCATCAATAATAATATCATAACGCTTTCCCGCACACGCATGAAGGTGTCCGCCTTCCGTCTCCGTATGGAAGGACAGGCCAGCTTTGACGGCCGGCTCAACCTGCAGGTACGGGTAGGGCTTCCCCCTTTTGGGCTCATCGGAATACCGGTGAAAGTCACAGGGACGCAGGATAATCCGAAGGTAAAAGCCGGCAGAAGTAAGAAAGGCGATCAACTGGAAGAGACGGAGGATAAGGACGAAGAGGAAGAACACTCTAATAGTACCTCCCTATAGCCGCGTTATCCACGATCGCTTTCTTCAGTTCCGCCGGATCGATGGGACCTTCCTTTGCGTAAATGGTCTTTCCACCCGGCGCTACTACCAACGTATAGGGTAGCGCTCCCTGCCATTTGGGATCGACGGCTTCGATCAGCTTGTATTTGTCGTCGATATTGAAGATATAATTGGTGCCCGAAGCCATCTGGCTCTGAAGGAATTTCAGCGCTTTGTCTTTTTTTGCCGGCTCATCCGCGCTGATGGTGATGAATTCGAAATCCCTGCGCCGGTACATCCTGTTGATATCCACCAGGTCGGGGAATTCCGTAACACAAGGACCACACCAGGTTGCCCATACATTGATAAGCCGTAATTTGTCGGAATTGTTTTTTACCAGCGTCTGCAGACCAGCTACATCGATAGTATCCAGCTTCACCGGCTCCTTTGCCCATTCCTCCTTTACCCTGACCCGCCAGTCGTTTTTCTCGGACCACTTGATACTGCAGCCAAAGACCTTGGTGGTGGTCACCGGCGGCTCCTGGTTCTTTAATAATGCCTCGATGGCATTCCGGGTATCCTGCGTACGAGGTATTTTAGTGGGTTTTTCCACGTCATCAACCCGGCCGGAATAACGCAGTTTCCGGTCCTTATCGAAAATAAAGACATGTGGGGTCGCCACCGGCCCATATTTTTTAGCCGTTTCCTCCGTCTCACCATCATAGAGATAGGGAAAAGAAAAGTGTTTTTCCGCCGCCCTCCTTTTCATTTCTTCAAAGCTGTCGCCCATATCCGTATAACCCAGCTCGCTAAGCTGAACGGACCGGGGATCATTGGGCATGATCGCTACCACGGCAACCCCTTTGTTCCGGTAGTCATCCGTCAGCCGGATTATACGGTCTTCATATGCCTGGGCGGTTGGACAATGGTTACAGGTAAAGACGATCACCAGGACCCTGGCTTCCCTGAAAGAGGAGAGCGTATAGGTTTTCCCATCCACACCTGTGAGCCGGAAATCAGGCGCTTGCGCTCCAATGGGAAGTGTCTTGTGTTCATCTGCCGGCAGGTTACCGGCATAACAAACCATCCCTCCTGAAAATATGAGTAAGAAGAGAAATTTTTGTATCCTCATATGGCTTATTTTAACTTTAAGGAAGAGAACCGCACATTTATTGAAATTTAACGAAAACTTCCATATAAAAAAAGCTACCATGTACACAAGAAGATCCTTTCTCCGCTCTGTTTCGCTTTATTCCGCCGGCGTCCTTGCTGCTCCCGCGCTATCCTCCTTTATAAAGGCAGGGCAGCCGACCATCGGCCTCCAGCTATACACGGTCCGTGACGCCATGGCGTCCGATCCCGCCGGCACCCTGGCCAGGGTTGCCCAGATAGGATACAACTCCCTGGAAGGAGCTACCTACACAGGCACCGAAAAATTTTACGGCATGGATCCTAAAAGCTTCAGGGACCTGCTGAAGAAAAATGACCTGGTGATGCGCAGCTCCCACTACAGGCTGGGCGAGGACACACAGGGGGCTGACAAAGGCACCCTCCTGAATGACTGGGACAGGGCCGTGGATGACGCCGCCGCCGTGGGCATCCAATATATGGTATGCGCCTGGCTGTCCCCAAAAGAACGGAAAGGACTGGATCATTATAAATGGATGTCCGGTGAGTTCAACAAAGCCGCTGAAAGGTGTAAAAAAGCCGGTATACAATTCTGCTATCACAACCACGATTTCGAATTCGATAAACAGGACGGGCAATATCCTTATGATATAGTGCTCGCTAACACAGATAAGAACCTGGTGAAAATGGAAATGGACCTCTACTGGGTGACCAAAGCAGGACAGGATCCCATCGCCCTGTTTGCAAAAAATCCCGGCCGGTTCCCTCTCTGGCATCTGAAAGATATGGACGCTACACCCGCACATTCTTTTACGGAAGTGGGCAACGGCACCATCGATTTTAAAAAGATCTTTGCCCATGCCGGCCACGCGGGGATGAAATACTTCTTTGTCGAGCAGGATAAATGCCCCGGCTCCCCGTTTGACAGCATCACAAAGAGCATTGCTTATATAAAGAAGAACCTGGTGTAGGATATAACCTTCGTTATATTGTTTTCAATGGAGGAGAGAAATAGTTTTGAGGTCATTGTATAACCTTAAGATTATTTCATGAAACAAAGCCTTTCAATCCTCTTTATCTTCCTTCTGCCGGCAATTGCTTTTGCACAGAAGAGAGCAAGGCCCCTGCAATCAGACACTTCTAAATATGTATGGCGCGAAGGCTGGCATGCAGGCATTGGAATAGCACCGCTTCATTTCAATACGCATTGGAACTATATTGGTTCGGATGTAGCAGGGATGAGCGACGATGAAGCAACCCATTCTCTAGACAAGACCATGGTGGTCCTTAGCCTGGAAAGAAGGTCCATTTTTGGGATCAGGCGTGAAAAGGATTTCAGGAATTATATTTCACCTGTCTATGATTATTATGGCTATTTGTTAGGATGGAGCTGGTTTAAGTTTTATATAGATTTTGATCTGGGGGGAGAATTAATGTACCGCGTGGCAGGCAAAACCACGGCAGACTTCCTGCAGGACGACAACAACGTTATCTCTTCCGGAGGATGGGCCGCGGGCATAGGGACTTATTTTAGAGCGCAGGCCGTCATCCCCGGACACAAATGTAACTTTATATGGTTATCCCTGGGAGTCAATCCCCAATATGCAATTATACACAATGATGCGAAAGGCGTGCCCTCGCTTGGCCTGGTAGAGAATTATCAGAACAATCCCTGGAATGAATCCATTTTTATGTTGAACGGAACAATAGGCACGCTCGGGCTGGAATTTGGAAAGTTCAGCATCATGCCGGAAATACGGCTGGGTCTTTTCGGGACATCTTCTTCAACGCTAAAAACAAGTAAATATGGACAAGTGCAGCAGAAAGGGACGCCTGGCTTTTGGGGATGGAATATTAAGCTGGCGACGAGGCTTTAGCGCTTTATCAGGTAGCCAAAAACCCCATCGGCCTCCCTATCGGGACCTGCTGTGAAATAGAGCCTGCCCGGGTCGATATCGGCGGTGGCAGGAGGGAAAGACAGCGACCAAAGGCCTTCGATCGCAAGCACACGATCATGATCTCGCAATTGACCCAGGAAATGACCGTCCTCCGTGAACACATTGATACGGCCATCTCCAAAATTGCCTATCAGGATCACAGAGTCCCTGGAGTCATGCCTACCCTGGCTGCCACCTGCGGTGCTCTTACTCTTATAACCGCCCTCTCCCCCGGACAGGTCCTTGTCATCCAGGAAAGAAGCAGGCGCCGCCGTCACACCCCAGGGAAGGTTCAATGTACCATGGGACGCAAATCGGCTGATAAGATATCCATCCGTACTAAAAACATCGACGAAACCTTTTCCCGGCCCTGCCACGCCATGTCCCGGGTTCGGGTCAGCCGCCGTCGCCAGCTGTCCGTACAAAACAAAAAGATAATTTCCCACAGCCTGGATATTGTACGGAGAATAGCCATAAGGAATGGCCGGATCATTGAAAGGCATATATACTTTATTGAATTCGCCATCCCACACATCGATCCTCTTCTGTCCGAAATTTGCCGCATAGAGAAACTCATGTAGCTTGTTGCTGGCGACAGCCAGCCCTGTGTAACTGGCGCCCGGAGGACTCTTGAGGCGCATGGCATTACCGCTCAGATTACTTGCGGAGAGCACTCCGTCGAAACCTGAGAAAATAAATGAAGCAGGAGCGCTGCCAAGGAAGAAATCCGGAGTGGAGACGGCGACGACGCCACAGGGTAAGCCGCCTGTCGCATACTTGGGAGACGGGATCCCGATATCGCTTATTAATCGCTCGCCATCTGCAGTGTATGCTATGTTGCGATGCCCTCCCACGGAATTTACAAAGGCAAGCCCGCCGGGCTCCCAGGCAATCCCAAAACCGTTGAGCAACGTGGTGTCTATATACCGGGGGTGATATTCCTCACTATTTGCCACCAGGTTCACCACCTTGAAATCCCGCAAGTCCACTTGTTCAACGGGCGGCGGCTTATGACATCCTGATGACAGCGAAGCGATCGTGATCGCAATGGACAAAACCTTTCCCAGTCCAAGGCCGGCAGCCGTTGGTTTCCTTTTCTTCATACCAAAAAAATTTTTTAGATTAACGTTAATGAATCATCGACGCAAACCTACATCCTGCTCTTTTAGTATTTAACCTGTATCTTCCCAAAGACTTCTTCTTTCTTCCGAATGACGGTTTTATCATCTTAGCACCTTACCCCGGCGTAAATTCTTATATTTAGGTATGTGAACGCGGCCAAAAAAAACTTAACCTGGTTCTTAAAATTCAACCATTTTTAATGAGACGCTTTAACGTATTGCTGTTTGCCATATCGATATCCTTTTCCGCCTCCTCCCAGGATGGCCCTTCTACTCCCAATGGCCGGGTCGGCATTTTCGAAGGCCATGGCGACGTCGGCAAGGACGTAATGCCCGGATCTGCCGCCTTTATTCCCGCCACCGGTCAGTATGTTATCTCCGGCGCAGGCTACAACATCTGGAACGACCATGATGAGTTTCAGTTTGTCTGGAAAAAAATGCGTGGCGACTTCATTCTCTATGCCCGTGCGGAATTCCTGGGCTCCTGGGTCGACTATCATCGCAAAGTGGGTTGGATGGTCCGTAAAAGCCTGGATGGCAACTCCGCCCATGTCAATGCAGTGGAGCATGGGGACGGCCTTACTTCCCTCCAGTTCCGCCGGACAGCGGGGGCCCAGACAGAAGAGCATAAGCTAAAAATGACAAAGGCCAATATTCTCCAGCTGGAAAGAAAAGGAGACCAATATATTATGCGGGCCGCCATCTATGGACAGCCCTTTGAGACAGATACCATTTCCGGCATCGACCTGGGTGATGAAGTATATGTTGGACTTTTTGTAGGCTCACACGACGCGGACAGATTGGAGACGGGAGTATTCAGTAATGTCAATATCTCCGTCCCGTTAAAGGGGGTGTCCGACGGCAATACCCGGATGTCCCTGGGTAGCAGGCTCGAGATCCTGGAGCTGGCCTCCGGTCGGCGGGATGTCATTTATACCGTTCCCTATTCCATCCAGGCGCCCAACTGGACCCCGGACGGGAAGAGCCTTATATTCAATGATGCAAAAGGGTTGATCTATCGCTTCGATCTGGCTACAAGGACGCCCACACAGATCAATACCGCCACCGTCATACGCAACAACAATGATCATGTCATTTCCTTTGACGGCAAAATGCTGGGCCTGAGCAACTGGGTAAAAGAACTCGGCGGCTCCATCATCTACACCGTACCTATGGAAGGAGGTACTCCTAAGCAGGTCACACCCAAAGGACCCTCTTACCTTCACGGCTGGTCGCCCGACGGCAGGGACCTGGTGTTTTGTGGTGAGCGGAACGGAGAGTTCGATGTATACAAGGTGCCGGCGGCAGGAGGAAAAGAGATCCGGCTCACCGATACGAAAGGCCTGGACGACGGCCCTGAATATACACCCGACGGGAAATACATCTATTTTAATTCCGTGCGCTCGGGTCTGATGCAGATCTGGCGTATGCAGCCCGACGGCAGCCGGCAGGAGCAGATCACCAATGACGAGTTTAATAACTGGTTCGCTCATATCTCACCGGACGGCAAATGGTTTGTGTATCTCACCTTCTTAAAAGAGGAGACGCCTGCGAATATCCATCCACCGTACAAACATGTCTATATTCGCTTGCTGCCTGTCGATGGCAAAGGCCAGCCAAAAGTGCTGGCTTATGTGTACGGAGGACAGGGTTCCATCAACACTCCTTCCTGGTCGCCGGATGGCAAAAGGATCGCGTTTATCAGCAACAGCGATATGGAAGGGAAATAAACGATTTCACATGAAGCTGTATATTCTTGTCTTCGCCTGCCTGCTACAGGCGATAGCCCTCGTCGCCCAACCCGTCCGGCAGGTAAGGCTCACCCGCTTTACCCTGCAATCGTCCGCCGTGGTAAAAGATAACGGTGCCGCCATATCCGATCCTTCCTATCAGCCACGTGATTATTGGTACCCCGTTACCGTACCTTCCACCGTCCTCACCGGACTCGTAGCCAATAAAGTCTATCCCGACCCCTACACTGGTATGAACAACATGCTCATACCCGATGCCTCCGATTCGTTCAATCGTGCCTGGCACTTAGCGCAATACAGCCATCTGCCCAACGAACCCAATCCCTGGGAAAAACCCTATTGGTACCGTACTACATTCGAAGTTCCCGCCGCCGATAAAGGCCGGCACTTTCAATTGATCTTTAAAGGCATCAACTATCGCGCAGACGTCTGGCTCAATGGCCGTCGCATTGCCGACTCCTCCCGCATGGCAGGTATGTTCGAAGAATTTTACCTCGATGCCGACCCTGCTATCCGGGCAGGGCAAACCAACGTCCTGGCCGTAAAGATCTACCCCCTCGACGAACCCGGACTTCCCGCCGAACCCCAGCTAAAAGCCCTGGAAGATTTCTACGACAACGGAGGCCCCACAGGCGATATCGGGAAGAATGTCACCATGCTCAGCTCCGTGGGATGGGATTGGATACCCGAGGTGAGGGACCGCAATATTGGCATCTGGCAGCCCGTATACCTGCGTACGACAGGACAGGTGATCATCTCCCATCCCCGGATCATCACCGGACTGACCGGCGCCGACACCAGCCTGGCAAAGCTCTCCCTGGATCTCGATCTTGCGAACATCGACAGCCGTCCCCGGAAAGGAAAACTTACCGTGACCATCAGTCCGGAAAATTTCACAGGGCCTGCAAAGATCTCATTCGACAAATCCCTCTCCGTAGAAGCAAACACCACCGCCACTATCCACCTTACCCCCGCAGACGCCGTCGCCTTATTGATCCACCATCCCCATCTCTGGTGGCCTAACGGATACGGCCAGCCCAATCTTTACCGCATCCGCCTTACATTTTCCGACCAGGGCGGCATCTCGGAAGATACGTCGTTCATATTCGGCATCCGCACCGTCAGTTCTACGGCCACCGATGTGCGAGGCTACATCCGTCGTGATTTTTACGTCAATGGCCGCCGGGTCCACCTGGTAGGAGGCGCCTGGGTCCCCGATATGATGCTCAACAGGGATTATCAGCGATATGATCATGAGCTAAGACTTTGCCGTAATGCCAACATCAACATGGTTCGCGTGTGGGGTGGGGGCCTGGCAGAGACGGACGATTTTTACGAGCTGGCCGATCGCTATGGATTGCTGATATGGCAGGACTTCTGGATCACCGGCGACACCAATGGCGGGTTCAAAGGCTCCGCCGACTGGCCGCTGCAGAGCAACGTGTTTATCAGCAATGTCGTCAGCACCATCCTCCGTGTGCGCAATCATCCCAGCCTGCTGGTATGGACGGGCGGCAACGAAGGACATGCCCGGAAAGAACTATACGACGCCATGCGCGACAACGTGGCCCAGCTGGATGGCACTCGCCCCTTTATTCCCTGCTCTTCGGGATTTTCCAAAGCACCGGCCGAGTGGAAAGGCTCATGGCCTGACAATAAGCCGGCAGGCGTATACAGCGGCGGCCCTTATTCCTGGCAGGATGAAGCGCAATACTATCGTTTGGTCAATGAAGGGAAGGACTGGGTATTCAAGGATGAGACAGGCATACCCTCTCAACCGCCTTACAATACCCTGGCGAAGATCATCCCCAACCTGGCGCCTGACAGCAACCTGCCGTATCCCCTCAACGATACCTGGGGTTATCACGATGCCTGTACAGGTAATGGGAAATATGACACCTATTACAAGGCAATGGTTGACCGTTACGGCAAGCCGGAAAGCATCCGCGACTTTTCGGAAAAGATGCAGCTGGTGAATGCCGACGGGTATCGCGCCATCTTCGAAGCTTCGGGTCACAAGCTGCGCGGGACTGGTGGCGTCATGCTTTGGAAACTGAATGCCGCCTTTCCCAGTGTCGTCTGGCAGGTGTACGACTGGTTCCTGGAACCCAATGCAGGATACTATTTTATGCAGCGTGCTTGTGAACCGGTACATATACAGCTCAACCTGGACGACTCTTCCATAGCCATTGTCAATCGCACGTACCGTCAGCAGACAAACCTTCGTTATACGGCCGACATCCTCGACATCACCGGCAATAGCCTCCACCACCAGGAGGGACATGCCGCCATCGACACCACCGACGCAAAGTCCGTGGCATCCCTGGTCGAACCCCTGCGGAAAAGGAACGGCATCTTCTTCATCCATCTCACCCTCTACAATGCTGCCGGTAAACCCATTTCCCGCAACACCTATTGGATGTCCCCCGGTCACGACTTCACTACCCTCCGGAAAATGCCGGCCGCTCATGTGCAAACGCAGATCACTCCGGCTCAAACCACAAAAACATACAAGACCTGGACTATCCATATCAGGAACACCTCGGATAAGCTCGCTTTCTTTCTGAACCCGCAAGTGGTAAAGGACGGCGAAGAGGTCCTGCCCAGCTACTGGTCTGATAATTATTTTTCCATACCGCCTGGGGGGACCATAATCACGACGGTTAGTTGTCCGTCGGCTCTATTGCAGGGCGCTCCGCTTCAACTGCGGCTGGAAGGATGGAATATCCCGCGGGAGAACATGCCCCTCCCTACTTTTTAGTAAGTTCTTCCCGGTTATACTATAATCCGCTAAGTTCGTACTCAAAACTTATCTATGGACTCGCCACAAAACAACAAGATACCTTCCCTGTATGAATGGATGGGAGGAATGGAAAAATTCCAGCAGCTGACGCAGGTATTTTATAAAAAAGTCCTGGCCGACCCGCTGCTGAAGCCCATATTCGAACATATGTCCCCTGAACATCAGCGACATGTAGCCAACTTTATAGCAGAGGTCTTCGGAGGGCCCAGGATCTACACCGATGAAGGCGGCAGCCATGCAGGTATGGTAAAACGGCATTTCGACCGCCATCTTACCGAAGAGCAGCGCCGCCAGTGGATGAAGCTCCTCATCGACACCGCTGATGAACTGCAGCTGCCTGGCGATCCTGAATTCCGCTCCGCTTTTGTCGCCTACATCGAATGGGGAAGCCGCATCGCGGTGATCACATCGAATGCGGAGAAACCGGGAATCGAGCCTGGTACACCAATGCCCGAATGGGGATGGGGCGTCCCGGGGAAACCTTATATGGAGCCATAGGGAAAGCCGTCGACCCACAAATAAAAAAGAACCCCTGGACAGGGGTTCTTGTCTTGCGTTAGCACGAGGAGTATGCTCCTCTGCTAGTTTTTCAAAAACTGCCTGACAATCCTTTTATCTTTATTGCTGAATACAAGCGTATAGATGCCCGGACTCAACGATGATACATCGATGGCCGCCGGACCTCCTTTCGTATGCAGCAGTACACGTCCCTGTATATCTGAAATGGTTATGATGCCCGAGGAAAGATTTTCTCCTGTATAGATGTTCAACAACCCCTTCACCGGATTGGGATACAGTACAAAACCCGACGGTGTATCCTGTAGCACGGCAGGCGTCGTCGTAATCTTGCTTACCACCCCACTGGTAGCCTGCGCTGCTGAGCCGGTCCTCGTTATACGGATCCAGTTCAGGTTCCAGCCGCCGGCCTGTGCATATACACCTACGTTATAGGTGCCCGCGTTCACTGTGACGGTGTGAGAGATCGTAGTCCAGCTCTGCCAGCCACCCGTAGCAGGTACATTGAGATAACCCAGGATAATGCTGCCTGCATTTAGATCCAGCGATAACTGCCCGCCTCCGTTAAGGCTCGCTACCCGGTATTCGACAAGATAGGTGCCCGCGACGGGGAAATTGATGCTGTTGTACGCCATCCAGTCGCCCGTATCGATAGAGCCTGCATCCAGTCCGCCATCGGTGTCCGTGGTGGTTTCCGTTTGCACACCGGACATACTGCTGTAGCTCTCCGCCTGTATCAGGGTACTGGCCGAAGAAGTGGGAACGATCCTGATCGACGAGACCTTGTCGTTCCAGCCTTCGTCCACCAGGCAGTCATTGTCGCTGGTAACCGTTAAAGTGCTGCCGCCAAAATTGTCATCCCAATACAGCACCACCTGGTAGCCGCTGCTGACGCGCAGGGAAGAGATATCATCGTTCAGGATGCCATAGGCCTGTAGCTGGCTCAGCGTGTAAGAGCCCGCCGGCAGGCTCGCGGATGTGCCGCCAAAAGAGCAGTCCTTATAGAAGGTGGCCGCCACCGTAGATTGACTTCCCGCTACCGTGCCCGTAACGGAATAATAACCCAGCGAACCATATTTGGTATAACCCGTGGTAAGCGGATCTCCCGACCCGGTGCCCGTTACAGCCAGGTAATATTTGCCGGCTGCGAGTGAAGCGCTGATCGAGGCATTCAATCCGCTTAAGTCTGAAGAGGTCACAACTCCCCCTGAACTATTATACAGCGTGGCGAGAATATCCAGGTCGGGATGCAGGGCCGCCGGACTGACATTCAACGACACACTTCCACCGGAAGTAGTAAAAGAGAACATGTCCACATCGGCGGTCCGCTCGATCACGCCTGAATTGCTGACACTGCCGGAAGAGCTGATGGATAGAGTGGCAGCTGTAGCCAGGGTCCCGCCAAAATCATCGCTGCGATAACCTACCCCATTGGTACTGTTCGCAATGATAGCCAGGTCATCCTCGGTGTTGCTGGGATTGGCATACTCTCCCTTGCTCCATTGCACGATGGGCACATAATACCCCGCGCCCATAATAGGCGCCCAGTTGCCCTGTCCTAAATAATATTCTTCCACCGGGTTGGTACGGCCATCATGGCTCAGTCCGAAGGTGTGACCGACTTCATGCGCGCCGGCATCACCGGCCCCTTTTACGCCGCCATTGAATACCCAGCAGGGTGTTTCATTACCCCATGTAAAGGAATTGAGATACGCTACACCTCCTGCCCCGGGCGCCGCAGTATTGGTAGGCGTGAAAATGCAACGCATCCGGCGGTTCGCAGGATAAGTGTTATACACCGCTTCGCTGGTGGTGACATTCAGCCGGAAAGGACGATAGTCTTCACTGATCAGCTCCCACACCTGCTCCTTTTCCGTATCTGACAATGTTGAAGGCGCCGCATTGATAGGATTGCCGCCGTTCCACAGCGTCCCGGAAACATACTGCCCATCAAAATCCAGCAGCACGCAGCCCACACCCGCAGGATAACTCTGCAGGTCGGTGACGGCAGCGGCGGCAATAGCAGCAGGAGTGGTGCTCCCTGTCTCGGGCGCTTTTAAGTAATCCACACAGATCACTTTATGGATATCTTCTTCCCGGAGATAAGCATTCCCTTTGCCGTCGGAATAATATACATAGGCTTTCCTGATGTTACGGAGCACGATGTTGCCCTTCAGCTCAGATCCCTCCGCCTGTATAAAGAAAGAAGAACCCGGCACCTGTTCGATCTCTCCTACCAGGAACTCGCCGCCTTTGCCGCTGGTTTGCCGGTGATTGACCTTGCCATGAAGCAGGCTGCCCGCGCCTGTCCTCAGCTGCAGACGGCTGATACCCTGTTGTTGTGTAGAGTTGATCTGTTGCCGGAAATTTTGCAGCAGATCGGCCGATCTTCCCAACGGGACAGGTTTTTCCTGTCCAAAGCCGGCAATGCCGATGGTCAGCAAAGCCGCACTAAAAAGAAATAGGTAGGTTTTTCGCATAACGATAGGTTTACATGATAAAAAAAGAGGACAGCATCATTGCTGCCCTCAGGAGCAAAAAATTATTGCTTGACAAATGTTCTTGTCGTCGTCTTTGTGGGACGTGTGATCACCAGCGTATAGACACCAGGGCTCAACCTCGATATGTCTATGGGACCGGCGATGCGTTGATAGGCGATCATCATCCTGCCGGAAATATCGTACACCCGTACCGAGGCGCCTGCCAGGTCCTCGCCGGTCAATATGCGCAGCTCGTCATGAGCAGGGTTCGGATAGAGGATAAGACCTTCCGGGTTGTCCACCTGCTCGCCCAGGGCAGCAGACTGTCCCACAGTAACAGCCGGTTTGCCCGCCGCACCGGCAGAAGCGCCCAGGTAAGTGATCTTCACCCAATTGAGGTTCCAGCCGCCCGTCACCGCATATACGCCCAGGTTATACGTGCCCGCTGTAATGTTCACCGTATTGGACACCGTAGTCCAGCTCTGCCAGCCGCCCGTCGCGGGAATACTTACAGACCCCAGCTGGATGGAACCCGCATTCAGATCCAACGACAACGTGCCGCCATTCATGCTGGCCACCCGGTATTCCACTTTATAAGCGCCCGTGGTGGGGAACGTGATGTTATAATAAGCCATCCAGTCACCTGTGTCGACATAGCCGACATCCAGACCGCCACCTGTGTCCGTGCAGGTCTCCGTTTGGATACCGCTCATATTATTGTAGCTCTCTGCCTCCACCGTAGCAGTAAACGCAGCGCTCACAGGCGTAACCTTCAACCAGTTGACATTAAAGCCGCCGGTCACCGCATACAGCCCCATCGAATAAGTGCCTGCCGTCACATGCACTGTCAGTGATATGGTCGTCCAGTTCTGCCAGCCGCCCGTGGAAGGCACATCGATGCTACCCAGCTGGATGGAACCTGCATTCAGATCCGCGGATATTTTTCCGCCTCCGCTCAGACTGGCTACCCGGTACTGGATAATATAATCACCGGTAGTGGGGAAGTTAACATTGCTATATGCCATCCAATCGCCCGCATCGATATGTCCCACATCTGACCCGCCGCCTGTATCGGCGCAAGTCTCTGTTTGCACACCCGACATATTGCTATAGCTTTCCGCTTCGATCACTCCTGTATTGCCGCCACCACCGCCGCGGCTTACCACTACGTCATGTATGGCGGACAACAGGGAATAGGTGCCGGTTGCATCCTGGCTGAGCTCCCACATCATAATACCACCTCCCTGGTCGAAAGCCAGGTTGGTCTTGCTCTTGATCGTTGTAATGCCATTATAGCCCACACCGTCGAAAGTATCGGAATAAGGGTCAGCCCCCCGCGCGATCAGCGCGGCAAAACTTTCCCAGGTAGGATGACCATAAAAAGGTACGCCCAGCACCGCCTTGCCGGCAGCCAGCCCACGGCCTCTCCAATAATTAAGGGACTGTACGGCCAGCGCATAAGTCGAATGCTGATAGTCATTCTCATCATAAGCCATGATGTTCAGGAAATCCACCACGTCGAAGACGCCGTTTAAGATGCTCGAGCCACCATAAGACACGACCGCCGCCGTCAGCAGCTTGCCGCGATTATGCATCTCCATGGATAACTGCTGCATCATGCTCAGGTAGTTGTTGGCCGAGCCGCCGTCATCGGGATACTCCCAGTCGATGTCCACGCCATCCAACCCATATTGGTTGACGAAACTTACCAGGTTGTTTACAAAATTGGTACGATAGGTAGAATTGGCGGCCAATGTCTCAAAATGACTGTCATCGCCGTTATTCCATCCTCCCACCGATATCTGCACCTTCACGCCGTTCGCATGCGCGGTACTGACAAGGCTTTGCAGCTTGGATGCATTGTCGATGGCTTGCAACGATCCATCGGAATTGGGCAGCAGGAATGCATAGTTGACATGCGTGAGCTTACTATACTGTACAGCGCTCACGCTGCCGGACCAGGAAGGCAGATAGCCCACCACTTTGAATTGAGAAAAGGAAGTGTCCGCAAATACAAACGCACACAATAGAGGTACAAAAGTTTTTTGTAGGATTTTCAATTTCATGGGTCTGGTTTTGAAATTAGAAATGAGATGCAGGTATTCTGACGGAAGAGGGAGGGGAAGGCATGCATGGTCTTAATAGGATAAGGCTTGTTCATAGCTATGATAACCGCTGCAAGATAGTGTCATCATTCGTTCTTTGTAACCACTGCCTTGAAAAAAAGATTAGGCACTAAGTGATAACCGTTATATAACATTCTATATCCCTGCATACGCTCGTTAATTTACTTGTGTCATTTCACATGCCGCTGCAGAAAATACTTTGTGTGTATAAAAAAATATTCGGAGAGATGATTACAAGCGATGTCTTCGATATACTTTTCCGCAGCCATAACGGCATTTATTCACGAAACCTTTATCTTGTATGCAAACCTATCTTACGGATCAAGTACGTACCCGATCGCGAAGAGTAGCAGCTCTCTGGCTTCTGCTATCCATCCTAACGACTGCAGTGCAGGCGCAGGTAAGTCCACCTGTTCCCGCTACGACGAGTAACCACCACCGACAGGTCATCGGTTATATCACACAATGGGACGCCTGGAAAGAGGTGGCCAGCCTGGTGCCCAAGGGAGGATATAACCAGCTGAACGTGGACTATTCACAGTACACTATTTTAAATTTCTCTTTCTTCGGCGTCGCGCAGGACGGCTCCCTGCACAGCGGCGATTATCGCAACCAGAATATTTACCAGGTAGGCGCCGTCCAGGCCCCCGCACCGCTGGTGAATACGGATATTTACAGCAGTTGGGATATGTACCTGCTATATGGCGAGCTGGAAACGCTGTATTATATTTCCGATGGCAGCAACGCCTATAACCAGGGCTATCGCAATGATGGCAGCGGGTGGAAGAACATCAACACCGGCGCAACGGGAGCATTCCCCTTATCGGTACATAAGGATGGCGGCGCGCCGGGTGTGATAGATCTCGCCCATCAGAAAGGCGTAAAAGTAATGGCTTCCATTGGAGGCTGGAGCATGTGCAAACACTATCCCGAAGTGGCAGCCGATCCTGTTAAACGCGCAAAATTCGTTGCCTCCTGTCAGACGCTCATCGGCATGGGCTTCGATGGTATCGATTTCGACTGGGAATATCCCAACGATCCGGGCATGAACATCGAACACTACAGTTCGGCCGACTATACCAATTTCGCCGTGCTGGTAGAACAGGTACGCACAGCTATCGGCAGTAACAAGCTTATCACCGCCTGTTTCTCCGCCGCGCCGGCAAAGCTCACCGGTTTCGACTGGACGAGACTGAATAATTCCATGAATTATTTCAACATGATGACCTATGATTACAACGGCGGCTGGTCAAACAAGGCGGGGCATAACGCTCCACTGTACGATTATCCGGGCGCTGAGTATGGCAACTTTTCCGTCAACGCCACCGTGCAGGCGGTAAAAGCATTAGGCGTCAACCTTGGCAAGGTCAACATCGGGGCCGGTTTTTACGGACGTGGTGTGGTTACCGCCGGGCCGGCGGCTCTTAACGGCGCCACTGCCAAACGTTCGGAGACCATACAGCCTGACGGGCCCGTGCAGACATGTGCGGATTTTGCCAACTGGTCATATTGGAGCGGCACACCTAATTACAGCTACATCGTACAAACCACCGCCTCCGGTTGGACGGAGTATTGGGATGACGTCGCCAAAGTGCCCTATAAAACGAACGGCAACTATTTCCTAAGCTACGATAACGAAAGGTCCATCGGTCTCAAAGCGCAATATGTAAAGGACAATAGCCTGGCCGGGATCATCGTCTGGCAGGTATATGGCGATATGACCAATATGACCGCCAATACCGTGGCAAAAGGTAAATTGATCTACTGTCCGAACACTACCTCACCCCTCGTGAATAAGATCAACGCTGTATTTGCGGATGGGTCAACAACCAACACGCCGCCTACGGTTAACCTGACGGCGCCTGCGAATAGCGCCACATACACAGCACCCGCCAGCATCATCCTCACAGCCACCGCCAGCGATGCGGACGGCTCTATTGCCAAAGTGGAATTTTACAATGGGTCCACACTCCTGAGCACAGCTACTACCAGCCCTTATAGCTATACCTGGAGCAATGTCCCCGGCGGCGCCTACTCACTCACGGCCAAAGCGACGGACAACGGGGGCGCATCGACTACTTCCGCTGCCGTTAATGTCACCGTCAATGGAAGCACCAATAACACAGGAAAAGTGATCGTAGGCTACTGGCATAACTGGGGCGCTGCCACCGACTCGCCGCCGTACATCGCTTTGCGGGATGTCAATCCGAAATACAATGTCATCGAAGTGGCTTTTGCCAGCAGCGGTTCCGATTATGCCACCATGAGCTTTGCTCCTGCCAACGGCACTCCTGCGGCCTTTACCTCGGATATCCAATCCCTGCAATCACAGGGTAGAAAGGTCCTGCTTTCTCTCGGCGGACAGAATGGAACATTGCTCCTGACAGGTGCGGCACAAAAACAGGCATTCATCTCTTCCATGGAAGCGATCCTGGATCAATACAATTTCGATGGCTTCGATCTCGATCTGGAAGGGGGTCTGACCTTACAGCTGGACAATGGCGACAATAATTTTACCAGCCCTACTACCGCCAAGGTGGTGAACCTGATCGCTGCGGTAAAAGAGATCATCAACTACCGGGCGGCGAAAGGAAAGACATGCTGGCTCACCATGGCCCCGGAAACCTATTACGTACAAACGGCATATGGAGCCACCTATTCTCCCCTGGTAGGCGCTTATCTGCCGATCATCTATGGTTTGAAGGACCAGCTGACCTTTATCCATCCGCAATTGTACAACACAGGTTCCGTCAACGGCCTGGATAATAAAGTATATTCCCAGGCTACACCGGACTTTATCGTGGCTATGACGGAGATGCTGCTGGCAGGCTTCCCTGTCTCGGGGACCAGTCAAACCTTCCCGGCCTTGCGCGAAGACCAGGTTGCCTTTGGTTTACCTGCCGTTTCATCCGCAGCGCCTTCCGGCGGTTACCTGGCGCCATCCTCTGTAAAACAGGCGCTGGACTATCTTACAAAAGGAGTACCCTTTGGCGGCGCCTATACTTTGCGAAAACCAGGAGGCTATCCTGGCCTGCGTGGTATCATGACCTGGTCGATCAACTGGGACAAGACCAACAACGATGAATTTGCGACGAATTACTACAATTATTTCTTTGGCGGCGCCGGCGGGAACACACCTCCTGCAGTCAGCCTGACCGCTCCGGCAAACAACAGCACCTATACTGCTCCCGCGTCTATCACTATCACAGCTACAGCCAGCGATGCAGACGGCTCCATTGCCAAAGTGGACTTTTACAATGGCGCCACGCTCCTGGGTACTGTCACAACCAGCCCCTATACATATACCTGGAGCAATGTTGCCAACGGCACATATTCGCTTACTGCCAAAGCAACGGACAACGGCGGCGCCTCTGCCACTTCAGCGGTCGTTACCATTGTAGTAGGTACTTCCACTGGCACGGGTTGCAACGGCATCGCAGCCTGGACTGCCACCGGTGTTTATACCAATGGCAACCAGGTGGTATATAACAACAAGATCTACCAGGCCAAATGGTGGACACAGAATGAACAGCCGGATATCAACACAGGTGATGGAAAACCCTGGACATATGTGGCGGATTGTTCGGGTGGTACTACGAATAACCCACCTTCGATAAACATTACCACTCCTGCAAACAATAGCACTTATACTGCACCAGCCGCCATCACCATCACAGCGACGGCTGCTGATACGGATGGTTCCATTGCAAAAGTGGAATTTTACAATGGCGCCACACTGCTGGGCACTGCGACAGCCAGTCCCTATACCTATGCGTGGAGCAATGTCGCTGTTGGTACATATTCGATTACGGCAAAGGCTACAGACAATGGTGGTGCGGCAACCACATCCACCCCTGTTTCAGTCACCGTCAATGGCTCCGGCGGTACGGCCAACTGTACCGGCGTGGCAACCTACCAGCCCTATCCGAAGATCTATAATAATGGAGACCTGGTGGTATACAACGGTGTATTGTATCTCAGCCAGTCAGATGCTCTATACAACGTTACACCCGGTACAGCCGATTGGTGGTGGAAAGCCCTGGGCACTTGCAGCAGCAGCTCAGCAGCCCGGACATCCGCTGTTTCCAATAAATCCATGCAGTTGGCTACGGAGGATCCGGCAGCGTTCAACGTATATCCCAACCCTGTATCCGGCAACAGCCTTCAAGTGTCATTGAATGCAAAGGAAGGAGAAAGACTGCGTGTCGAGCTGTTGGATGTTGTAGGGCACAGCACAGTGAGAAAGAAAAACTACACAGCGGGAACGCAAGGGCAGCAAATGCTTACCCTGGATATCAGCGGGATCCCGCATGGTGTCTGGTTATTGAAGATCGTACATGTGGAGAGTGGAATTACCAGCATTACCAAGGTGATCAGATTATAAATATAAAACCCGTCCGCCAGCTGGCGGACGGGTTTTTTTAGTTCGTCGCCGCCCCATTCACTAACAAGTGCTGACCACTGACAAACGAAGAAAGATCGCTGGCAAAGAACTCCGCCACATTGGCCACATCTTCCACTTCAGCCAACCTGTGCATGGGACAGCTGTCAAGCAGCTGTTTTCTCAGATCAGGATAGCCGGCAGGGTCTGCAAATATGCCGGAATGATCCACCGCAAACGGAATGATAGAGTTCACCGTCACACCACGATGCCCGATCTCTTTGGCAAGAATATCCACCAGATAGCGGGGTGTTGTTTTAC